>Ga0155112_103_pt1 | contig 2669 bp, 4 predicted proteins | sample RifCSPhighO2_01_FD_106080 | JGI IMG/M metagenome (GOLD analysis project Ga0155112, IMG submission 106080) | Candidatus Staskawiczbacteria bacterium RIFCSPHIGHO2_01_FULL_41_41 | reverse complement strand
TTGGCGTTACAGATTATGATACAATGATTAAAATTTTGGATGAAAATAAGGACGCGCTTAGTCCAAAAAATGTATCCGGTCTTGCAGGGATTGTGTATGCTCACTTATCCACTAGAGGACAATAATTTTCTTAAACTTCTTTTCTTCTCTCTTTTTTGTCCCAGCTGTCTAAGCTTTTGTTTAGACAACCATCAACGTGGAATAGCTGGACTACACGTCTTTTCACCATGGCAACGAAAGTTGTTATAAAATACAGCCACGACAGCTACTGTCTGAAGTGGCAGTGCTTAGAATAAGGTGAAAGGGCTACTTTGGGCGGCCGCGTGGTCATCGTTAACAATCATAACAATGGCGTTAACAGTAACAACAATGTCAATAACAATGGCCGTCCAGTCGGAATAGTCCATCTCTTCCCGCTGGGACATCTTCTTATGGCGAATAATGATCTATACATTGAGATATGTTCTTATGAAAATCTTGAGAGAGCATTCCAAAAAGCTCGTAGTGGAAAAACACTCAAACCATACGTTATCGAATTTGAACAACGCCTAAAAGAAAACCTGCAAACGCTTCAGGTCGAACTGTTCTTTCAAACCTACAAGCCAAGACCGTTGGAAACATTCATCCTTCGCGATCCAAAAACACGAAAGATCAGCAAATCGGATTTTCGCGACAGAGTTGTACATCATGCTATTTGTAATATTATTGAATCCCTATTCGAAAAGGGATTTATCTTTGATTCTTACGCTAATAGGATAGGTAAGGGGACGCTCAAAGCGATTGAACGGTTTGAATATTTTGCGAGAATAGTTTCGAGAGGACATACACGGCCATGTTCTGTCCTCAAAGCTGACATTCGTCATTATTTTGAAACGTTAGATCACACCATTCTTCTCAAAGTTCTTGGCAAAAAGATACAAGACCAGCGTGCGTTATGGTTGATACAAGTTATCCTCTCCAATCATCAAACTGAAGAACCAGGTAAAGGTATGCCCTTGGGAAATTTGACGTCACAATTCTTTGCCAATGTTTTTCTCAATGAATTAGACCAGTTCGTGAAACATAAACTGAGAGCAAAATATTATATTCGATATGTGGATGATTTTGTGATTCTTGATTCTTCCAAAGAGCGCCTTATTGAGTACAAAGCAAAAATCGATTTATTTCTGAGGGATAGGCTTAATCTGAATCTCCATCCTGACAAATCAAAAATACTTCGATTAGAGCATGGCGTTGGATTTTTGGGATTGCGTATTTTTCCTCTTCACAAGCGCATACAGAAAAGAAACATCCGTCGCTTTGATAAAAAGTTTAAGCAATTACATACCCTGTACCAGAACAGCCACATAGAACGAGAAAAAGTAGTGGAGCATTTTGAAGGGTGGCTCTCCTACATTTCTCATGCTAACACCTTCAAATATCGGAAACATCTGGTGAGAATGTTCAATCAGTTGTTTCCTCTTGAGAAGCCAATCCAAACTTATCATATCGCAAAACACCAACACTTTGTTGCAAAAACGGAAGAAGCATCTCTTCAGTTCAGCGTGCAGAAAACGCTACAGCTTTTTAAGAAAGGGATGAGTATTGAACAGATTGCAAAAGAGCGAGATATTAGAGTGAGTACTGTTTGGTCTCATCTCGCAAATCTTATTGAGTTTAATCAGCTGTCTCTCTGGAAAGTTCTTCCCGAGGAAAAGATAAGAAAGATACTCCCTTCTATTCTCTCAGAAAATGATCAATTAAAGGAGATTAAGCAGAAGATTCAAGACCATTCTATCAACTATGACGAGATTAATTGCGTGCTGGCTTATGTTAAAAGCAAGGATAGAATCAAGAATATTCTTTATCACCTCAATTGGTATAAGAAATTTCACTGCCTGAGGAAATGCTATTTCAATCGGAAGCAGAGAAAGGAGTGTTCGATGAAATTTGACAAGTTCGTTGCAGGCAATCCAGCATTACAGATGAAACGAAACGAGTTTCTGGATATTTTTAACAATCACATAACTATTTGTGTTCTACCCCAGAAAGAAAAGCTTCAATTTGTCTCTTGGAAACAGTTTCAAATGATTAAGTGCCATATACTACGCCATAAATAACCCAAAACCTTTTTAACTTACTCTTTTATTCTTTCTGCATGAACATTGCTACTTCACTCTCAGTATTACATCTGCTTCTCTTGCCAGTAGTAGTTTATTTTGTCTCTCAGGGAACAGCGCATTTTAATTTCTTAGCTATTATTATCTTATTACTTTCGGTGCTGATGGACATGACCGGGAAATTAGTTGAAAGTAATAAGATAACTGCTTCTTTTCTATATCCTTTCTCTGATAAAGTAGTGGTTTTAGCCCTTTTATTCGCCTTTGTGTTACAAGGAGTATTTTCGGGGATTATGTTTGGTATTTTTTTGCTACGCGATATTATCATCAGCATAATCAGAATCATCGCTTCCCGAGATGATGCGGTAATTCGAGGAGAGTTGTATGGTAAAACTATTACTATGCTCCAGTTTGTGTTGGTTTTTATGATCTTAGCTCGAAATATTTTCGTCCCTTTAGAAAATTCATTTCACTTAGTAATTTCTATCTTCACCGGAGCTATTGTAGTATTAGGAATAATTTCTATCCTTCACTATGGATATGTGTATGGAAACGCATTGCGGACACGTC
>Ga0155112_116_pt1 | contig 4416 bp, 9 predicted proteins | sample RifCSPhighO2_01_FD_106080 | JGI IMG/M metagenome (GOLD analysis project Ga0155112, IMG submission 106080) | Candidatus Staskawiczbacteria bacterium RIFCSPHIGHO2_01_FULL_41_41 | reverse complement strand
TTAGGCATAGGCCAAGTTTTTGTTTTCATAGTTGCAGCTATCACCTTTGCATTTATCATGATTTTTGGATATCGGGCCATCGCAGGATTTTTACAGAGCGGGGAAGAGGTCGCTTTCGTGCAATTTAAAACAGATTTGGAAAGTTCTATAAAAAAATTATTTACAGAATTTGGCTCTGTGCGCGCGGAAACTTTCAATTTGCCTTCGAAATATTCCCAAATATGTTTTGTTGATATGGATAAACTAGCTGATGATCATCTTTGTGAATTTGATCAAGTAGCCTGCACGGTCTGGAAAAACGCAAAGGATTACGATAGTGTTGACGAGAATGTATTTCTTAAACCTTCTGCACCAGTTAAAATTAAAGTGCATAAAATAAGTATTAATCAGGGAGATAATTTTGGGAGCGGCCCCGAAGAAAAGAATTTCTTATGCATACCTATCAAGCAAGGTTCATTTTCTCTGGTTTTTGAAGGCAAGGGGGATAGAACAGAAATCTCGCCACCCGCAGTACCAGCGAGCTGAAGAACATGGCATTTTCGAAACGCGGTCAAATTGAAGTCACCTTTAATTGGATTTACATGGTCATTGCCGGCGCGGTAATCTTATTATTTTTCTTTGGATTAGTCGTCAAACAAAAACAAGTTTCTGAAGAGCGATTGTCAGGAGACGTAGTACAGGTTATGAGCTCAATTTTAGCCGGAGCCGGAGTTTCAGAGAAAACAAAAAATTTTATTGACGCGAGCGGCTTAGCAGATTATACTTTATATTTCGGCTGTGATGCAGGAGTAGGCGAATTTGGCATCAAGGATCGACCAGCACGAACACAAAATAATATCGATCCGATTTTTGCACCCCGTGAAATTCAAACTTCACGCATCGTTACTTGGAGTTTACCCTATGCTCTTCCATTTAAGGTTACTGATTTTTTGTTTGTGATTCCTTCTAATGTTAAATATTACATCTTAGGAAATGATGCTGATTTTGTGAATGTATTTCTCGATGCAACTGAAGGAATCGAGAGAGAATCTCTACTCGATTTGCACAATATTCAAGCGGAAGCAAATCAAGCAGTTCGTCTTATTGATACCGATGGCTCTTCCGTTCCCGGAAGCGGGGTTCCTGCTCAATTACAATCTTTTGATGATCAGAAAGTGAGCGCAGTAGTTTTCACCGCAAAAAATCAAGCTGATTTTTATCAGAAGCAAGGAGCGACTTGGCGGAAGTTGAATAAGGGCGCAATAAGGATCATTTCTCTAGGCGGAGAACGTGATGCCGCAAAATATGCAGCGATATTCTCTGCTGATGACCAGTTATATTGGTGCAATATGCAAAAAGCGTTCAAGCGTTTAGAATTTTTAACTGAAATTTATGGGGGAAAAGAATTAGCCTTGGCTGAAGCAGGAGGAAAACTGCAAGCCATGATTACGCATTATCAAGCTATTCCTGGCAGCGAATGTAAAGGGTATTTAGAAGACTATGATCTCAATGCTTTGGAAGCTTTAGCAAGGTTGCATAGCACTACCGCAGCTTGCCAACAACTTGCAGAACATTGCCTGGATCTAGTTGATGCAGCTCAAAAACTTAAAGAAGTTAATGCTAATTTGCGGATTTATTGCACGCCGCTATATTGATTAAGTAAATTGATTAAGTAACATAAATAATGGTAAAACATGGCACCTAACATGGGACGGAGAGGACAGATGCAGATGACCGAAACTATTGCTATTCTTTTCATATTTTTCGTATTGCTCTTGTTCGGAATAATTTTTTATTTTCGCTATCAGCAGTCAGCATTTCAGGAAAAACAGGAAGAATTGTTAGGGGTTAGAGCCATGGAAACAACATTGAAAGCATTGTTCATGCCCGAATTAATTTGCAGCCGCGGCGAAGCAGAACCAGAAGATAATTGCTTTGATACTTTAAAATTGGATTCTGCTGATGCGGTCTTGGAAGAGAACAAAGACGAATATTATTTTGAAATTTTTTCTTATGCGACGATTACTGTTCATCAAGTGTATCCAGAAGAAAAAGAATGGGTATTATATGAAAAGCTTAAACCAGATTATACCCGGAAAGAACCAACTTTTTTTGTGGTAACGTTGCGGGATGAATTATCTAGTTCTACTCAGACCCAATATGGTTTCGGTTATGTTTCAGTTGAGGTGTATTCATGATCCTGCCCATGAATTCAAAGAATTCAAAAAAAAGTCAGAGAAGAGGTCAGATGGAAGCTATCGGATTAGTTATAATTGTCATACTTATTACGTTAGGTATGTTGTTCTTAGCTACGTTTGCTCTTCAATCCGATTCGCAAAAAAAAATATTTACCCGTAAAGGTTTATCATATAGTGCTATGAGCGCAGTCATGAAAACGACGGTCAGTGCTGATGCAGAATGCTTTGCACAAGGTTTTGGGTCAGGAACACCTAAATTAGGTGCAGATATTATTGAAAATTGTGTTAAATATCGGGGGGTGAATGATCCCATTTATCAGTGTAAGGGACCTATCACTAAACAACCATTGCACAGCTGTGATTTTTTTCGAGAGATGACCGAATATTTGCTTGATCAAACCCTGGGCGGCTGGAATAAAAATTATGAATTCCGTTCCCAGCTGATCTCTTTAGATGGAAGTACCCCTATTGAGCTGGTAGAGATAAAGGTTGACGGCGGATGTCCGCCGGTTAGGGATAGGGATAGTTCTGGCCTGTTTCCGATAAATACTGAAGCGGGTTTAGTAGAGAATGTGTTATTTTTGTGTGACTGAATGGGAGGTTAAGCGATGGTTTTTGACAAAAAAGATCCGTTAGCATTGAAAATTGTTTATTCTATTAATATTTTCTTCGTGATATCGTTGGTTTTTTCAGGATTTTTATTGGCAATTGTATATTGGTTACCTCTTTTGATGTTTGCTCTTGCTTTTTTTTATTACAAGGTTTTTGCTTCTGCACTAATTCAGAAGAAAAGATATAGTTATTACCTAAACTTGATGTTTCATGTTTTTGGGATTATTTCCATTTTTATTGCCACTATTAAAAATGGGTTTAATTATTCTTCATTAGAATTGGCACTTCAAATATTTTTTAGATTACTGAATGCTGTTGCGATTTACTTTCTGCTCTCCAGAGAGATGAGAGTTATCTTCTTACCTAAAAGGAGTGTTAAACCCAAACGTAGATGAAACCATTAAAACCATTGTTACTTGTAACAATTTTTGGTGATAAAAGTAAGCCCCGGGAATATATTTTCAGGCGTCCCGCAGTCCAAAACCTTCGTAACATTTATATAGGCATTTTCTTTCTTGAATTTAAAGTATAGTATGCGTAAAGAGGTGCAGAAAGGATTAAAGCCTTTCTTACCTGTTTTTAAGTGCAGAAGCGTTAAAAACGAGGTGTGATTAGAATGGTATCTAAAAGAGGGCAAGGGCTTCCGGTAAATGTCATTATTGTAGCGGCTTTAGCGTTGATTGTTCTAGTGGTGTTAGTAGTTATTTTTACTCAGCAGACTACCCAATTTGGGCAAAAAGTCGGTGAAGAAACGAAAACAGAGTTGTTTAAGATGCGGATCTTTTATGGAAAGTGTCGACCTGGAGAGGCGTTTGAAAATACATTCCTGAGCGACTATGAGAAAGCAGCTTCAGATGAAGAACAGGATACGGCAAAGTCCAGCTTCCGAAGCGAAGTAGACCGCTGTAAAGAATTCAGCGATACCAAAGAATCCTGTGAATCAGAATCTGGCTGCGTATGGGCATAAATAAGCTGAATGCGGCGTGCAGCGTACTGAAGCAAGGTACAGAAGGATTGAGAAATGACTGGGAAGATGAATAAGGCTGGAGCGGAGTATATCATGTGGATTGTCATTGCTGCAGCAGTTGCTTTAGTTGCGATGGTCATCCTGTTATTCATCTTTCGCGAGAGCACGGGCAAGTTAGCGGCAGGCTTAGTAGAATGTGAGAGCAAGTTAGGTCAATGTGTATTCATCGGAGAATGTACTGGATCAGTTACAAAGACATTTGAATGTGATGATCCTCAAAAAGAATGCTGTTTCACTTTACAAAAGCAGGTAACAACATAATCTGTCTTGCAGCTTATGATCCAACGATGAATAAAAGAGCAATTGAGGATGGGACCATCATCTTGATTGTGGTCATCACCCTTGCGGTGTTGCTGTTTGCTGCAACCATCTGGATGTTGCGTACGAAAATTGGCATGTTCGCCTCGGTACCGTGAGAATGGAAAATGTTTCCAACAAAAAGAGGGATGGAATTAGAACTTATAGTTAAGATTATACTGGTTATTCTCTTATTATTTGCAGCTGGGGCATTGTATTTTATACTGAGCGGACAGGGGGAAGTACTTCTGCAGAAGCTTTCCAATATCTTTTGAACTATGGGCATTGCAACTAGGATTATTC
>Ga0155112_101_pt1 | contig 6531 bp, 6 predicted proteins | sample RifCSPhighO2_01_FD_106080 | JGI IMG/M metagenome (GOLD analysis project Ga0155112, IMG submission 106080) | Candidatus Staskawiczbacteria bacterium RIFCSPHIGHO2_01_FULL_41_41 | reverse complement strand
TCTTTATTTCTGAAACTTTCTTTTTCGCTAATACTACATAACCTACGCCGAGATCAGCGTTAAGAAAAGCTTTCTGAAAAAGGTAGAAGGGATGGAGGGTAAGATCGTTGATAAGTATTTTTCCGAACTTGAAATGGAGGTTGTGGATGCCGCTTTCTTTGGTGCGCTCTTCTAAAGAAGCTTCGGTTTTTACTTTTTTCTTGATGAGCTTGTCTCCTGCTAGCTTGGCCCAATTGCTGAAGGGGTAACCGTACGAGTATAACTGTACTACCTCAAAATTGGCTTCTTTTAGTTTTGTGGTTACTTCTTCTTTTTCGTAACGGCGCATATGTCCGGCATATTCGTCGTTATGCCCCCATTTTTTCATATGCGCAGGGACTGATAAAAGCAAGTGTCCAGAATCAGCAAGAAGCTGATTCCAGGTTTTGAGAGTGTTGTTATCGTCTTGGATATGTTCCAATACTTCGCAAGCGACAACGAGGTCAAATCTATCTTCAGCGGAGATTAAATTTTCTGCAGTACAGTTGCGCACTGAGAAAGTTAGGGGCATGCCTTTGGTTTTCTTGATGAATTCTTCTACTGCAGTAGAACTGAAGTCGATACCCAGACCTTTGTAGCCGAGTTTATTCATTTTCAGGAGCAGATCACCGTTGCCGAATCCGACTTCGAGAATTTTTTGCGGAGAGATGCGGTCGAGGAGATTAAAAACTAGCTTATGTCGAAAAATACTGGTCGGTCCTGACATCCATGCCATGATCATCTCTGGAGAGGCGGATTATATAAAGCTATTTGTGGTGTTGGTCTACAAAAAAGTATTCCGTTCACCCCAAAGTGGTTAAGAAAGTTTATGGTATGTAAAGTCCTACCTATCCCAAAACTATTGTTTGTCGTCATAAAAGCTCTTTGTAATTTCTAATATTTTACCAGCTTACACGGTGACTACATGTGTGATTGTAGTCACCTATATTGCTTTTTGTATTGGCTTATCAAAAATTTCAAAGTTGATTTGATGTCATTTCTAGAATCAAATTTCTGCAGACATCGATAGTATCTGGCTCTATCTTTCAAATAAATATTTATTGGCGGATAGCCTTGTTTTAACAAGACGTAATTCAATAATAATCTTCCAACTCTACCATTGCCATCCTGAAAAGGATGAATATTTTCAAATTGGTTGTGCACTAATGCAGCTAATAATAAAGGGGGATATTTTTTGATGTGTTTTCCATACCACTTGCAAAGGTCTTTAAGCAATGATACAACTTCTGTTGCTGACGCACCCCTATGAATGATATTTCCTTCACGGTCTTTTATAACTACTTCAACACTCCGTAGTTTTCCAGCAAATGACTTAGTGCCCTTAAAGCAGATATTATGGATATTCTTGATTACGTCAAGAGAAAGCTTTTCCTTCACTTTCTGAATAAATTCAACTGCTTCTGCAACATTTAATGCTTCAAGCTCATCTGCATTTTGCGGCTTCTCTTTATGTTCTAACAATTCCTTTACTTCAGATAAAGCAACTGTTGATCCCTCAATTGCATTGGTGTTATATGTAAAGCTTTCTGTAAATCTTTTCCAATTCAGTTTCTGTAAATGAAGAATTTCAATTTGCTGTTCGTATCTTCTATATTGTTTGATCTCTTCTTCACTTAATTCAAATTCCAAAATGCTTTTTTCTCTAACATTTTTAAGAATACGTTGTTCAGCCTTAACTCTTAGTTTCTGAAGTTCTTCCTCGCTTAGATTTACGCCAAGATATTGTACAATCTTCTTTATTTTACCCTTCACCCTATAACTCTGGCTTAGATAATATTTTTTCTTTTTCCCTTTGGCTCTTATTTCTATGAACATATATTATATAAGGTGACTACATTTATATAATTTTCTATTTTGTAGTCACCCCTATTTTCTGCATATGGTCTCCAATCATTAAACCGTTGTTTGAGAGAGGCAATCCGTATGGGAGGATTGATCCGACTGGACATTATATTTTGGATGGCCATATTGCAGAAGTTAAAGCAGAATAACCTATTAAAGAGAAGTTTGCATAATTCATCTTTTTTGGCAAACTTATCTAAGAGACTTTGCAATAGCCGTGATTTTGGCATTTTCGGATAATTAATTTGTCAAAATCACTATTTTGCAAAGTTCTCTAAAAGATATCTGTTTAACAACTTTTTTAAAGGCATTCTTAGGAAGAAATAAGGTTTAGTGGTGTGTATATGAAGAAAAAAATAATTATTACCATTCCTGCTTATAACGAAGAGAAAACTCTCCCTAAAGTTCTTGCAGAAATTCAGGAAGTAATGAACAAAACTCCTTATCACTATCAGATTCTAGTATTGGATGACGGTTCAAAGGATAAAACTTCTGAAGCAGCAAAACAATCTGGGGCTATTGCTATACGCTACAAGCATCAGGGTTTAGCAGAAACATTCAAGGCAGAGATGAAAGAATGTTTACAACGGAAAGCAGAGATCATCGTACATACTGATGCAGATGGGCAATATCATCCGCAGCATATCCCGGAATTGATCGCCAAGATCGAAAGCGGATATGATTTAGTTCTCGGCAGCAGGTTTAAAGGGAGGATCCAGCATATGCCGTTCTTAAAGTGGCTGGGAAATATCGCTTTTGCGGAAGTGTTAAGTTCCCTGACCAAAGTTAGGATTACCGATTCTACTACTGGTTTCCGAGCTTTTACTGCTGATGTAGCTCGTGAAATAAATTACATTAACACATTTACATATACTCAGGAACAGATTATTAAGGCGGCTAAGCAGGGGTTTAGGATTACGGAAGTTCCTATCGTAGCCAGAAAAACCAGGGCGAGCAGGCTGTTCAAAAACTCCTTCCAATATGCGCTGAAGGCCTGGATCAATATTCTTCGCATTTACCGTGATTACGAACCATTAACTTTTTTTGGTAAAATTGGCTTAACTGGCTTATCACTAGGGATGCTGATCGGTTTTTATTTTGTGTACCTTCATTTTACAGTTGGTATCAAAGGGCATATCGGCTTGTTGTTCCTGATGCTGGTCCTGCTGATCTTCGGGCTGCAGACCATCCTTTTTGGTTTCTTAGCTGATATGATCCGACGCTGAATTAGAAGATGAAAAAAATCTGTTTTATCGGTGGTAAAGGTGCAGGAGATGGTTTTGTCGATCGTGTCTGTGGACCGCAACGGCTTCCGTTGGAACTTTCCAAACGCCTTCCTGATTGCAAGATCACTTTTGTATCTTTCCAACAAGGTTATGTTTTAGAAAGTTTGCGGAAAATACAAAAGGCCGATATCCTCCACGGACATGGTTCTCTGAATATGTGTTTGTTATTATTTTTTCTCAAAAAAATATTCTGCAAAAAAACCATTCTGACTTTTACTGATTTTAAGAGAAATGTAACTCGCAACTATAAACTTCTCAATCATTTGGATGCTATCGTTGTTTTATCTCAATTTGCTAAAAAGAAACTAGAGTATCACGGTGTTAATCCAGCCAAGATAAAGGTAATTCCTTATGGAGTAGAAGATTCTTTTTATGGCGCTAAAAATAATAAACGGATCAGAAAGCTTGGAAATAAGCTGGTTCTCTATTACGGAGATGCCCGATATGAACGCGGTTTTCATATTTTGCTAAAATCAATAAGATATATTCCCGAGGGTATAACTTTGCTGATCTGCGTGAGAAAGTTTTTACGCGGCTTTAATCCTCGCTTGCTTAATTTCAAAAAGAAGAATGTCCATTTTTTGCAGGTCAGGGATTATCCCTGTTCCATCCAGGACATTATTAAATCATCAGATATAGTAGTGCTGCCATTTGTTCATAATACATTAGAGCCGCCGTTATCATTGATGGAAGTTTCGGCAGTCGGAACGCCGATGATTACGACTGATATAGGTGGAAATAAAGAAGTAGTCGCAGATGGAACGATCCTGTTACATGAATGTACTCCGGAAAAACTGGCAGAGGCTATAACAAAACATTTTTCGAAAAAATTGAAAATAACCAAAAGAAAAATTTATTCATGGGACGAATCTTTGTCCAAATTTGAAAAGTTGTACTCTGGATAGGTTAAGACAGAGCCCATAATTGCAAAAAATATATAAGGTAAGTCTAAATAACTGGCAATGATGAGACAAAAAAGAGAGGTTAATTTTTCCGGAGTCCACGATAAACACAAAGAGTGGGGCTGCCTTATCTTTGATTATTTAGGAAGACCTCTTAACCGATTCCTGGCTAAATATACTTCTGTAACTCCTAACCAAGTAAGCCTGCTATCGTTCATCCTGGCAATCGCAGCGGCGTACTTTCTTATTTTAGGCGGATACCGTAATATCCTTATCGGGGCAAGCATCGCCTTTGTCGCTAATATCTTTGACATGGTTGACGGATGCCTGGCCAGAGCTACTGGTTTAGGATCACTGCTGGGGAAATGGCTAGATGCTATGATCGACTTTATCACTTTTCCATTGTTGGTGTTTGCACTGGCGGTTGGACTGGGAAATTATCTAGCCCTCGTGCTAGGCATGCTGGCTATATTGAGCTATCCTACCCATTATTTAATTATTCATTTCTACAAAAACGAGATTACTGGCAAGAATGAAAGGCTTCCTATCCCTGGAAAAGGAAAATATGAATGGCTCCGCGATGTTTATGGGTCAAATCTATTTTACTTGTTCCTCTTCCTGGCTGCAGTATTCAACGTGCCCATCTTGGTCCTCTGGTTTTGGGCAACTTTTGGCAACTTATACTGGGCGGCAGTAATGTTCGTGCAATACCGGCAGATTAAGAGTATGATTAAATCATAAGCATTTTATCGTCTCAATTCTTTAGAGCTCATCTTTCAGAATATTTATAAATCAACCATCATCAAAAGAGATAAAAACTGAAGAGGTAAGTCCTATGAAAACAATATATTTAATTCGTCATGGTAAAGCAAGCCTAGAGGGAAAAGAAGAAGAACGCGTCCTGTTAGAAGAAGGCGTGGCGCAGGCTCAACAATTGAAAGCTGTTTTTGAATCGCTCTCTCCGAAAATAAGCAAGCTTTATTCCAGCCCATATGTGCGGGCAATTCAATCATTTCAACCATTTTCTCAGAGCAGCGGCTTGTCTATTAGCGTCGTGAACGAATTTCACGAGCTTAAGCTCCCTACCAAGCCCAGCGATGACAAAAACGAAGTGAGGAAAAATTTGTGGGCCGACCACAATTTTAAGACCGAAGGCGGAGAATCCCGTCATGAAGCAGCCCGGCGCGCTTTGCAGGCTCTGAACAAAATCAAGGATCAGCTGGAAGAAGGAACAGCAGCAGCAGTAATGACGCATGGCACCTTGATTGGAGCAGTGGTAAAGGAATTTGGATTGGAGCCGTACGGATATGAAGAGTGGCGTTCCATGGGTATGCCCGATGTATTTCGTGTTGATTTTGAAGGGGATAAAACTCAGGTAAGCAATGTTGGCTGCGCAGGAGTGGATTCATTTCGTATTGGAGAGCAAGCAAATAAAAATCTAGAAATTAATAAGGATTACCTAAAAGAAAAGCAATACAAAAAAAGCAATTATTTGGAGGCGCGCATCGCGATTCATAATTTTGGCTCTGAGCAGGAATCACTCCATGGCTGGGTTTTTAGACACTTGCAGATCACTAAACCCGTGAAAGTTTTGGATGTCGGCTGCGGCACGGGAATTTTTTGGCAGGAAAATGTAGCTAAGCTTCCTGCGGGATCGATAGTGGTGCTTACCGATTTCTCTCAAGGGATGGTAGATAAGGCAAGACAGAATGTAAAAGGAAATAATGTTTCCTTTGAAGTTGCTGATATTGAAAATCTGAAATATGCTGATGAATCTTTTGATATTGTCATGGCGCATCACGTCGTTTACCACGCGGAAAATAAAGATAAAGCCCTTAAAGAGCTGCGCCGGGTAGTGAAAAAAGACGGTTTTGTAACTGTTACCAGCAACAGCGAGAGGCATATGTTTAATGTCTATGAAATCGGAAAATCACTTGACCCCAACTTTCCTACTGATAGGATCATAGATAGTTTCACGGAAGAAGTCGCGGACGGCATGTTGCTGCGTTATTTCTCCCAGGTCCAGAAATTAGTTTCCGAGGATCTGCTGAAAGTCACCGATATGCAAATTCTTCTGGATTATGTCAGGACCGGTGTTGAGCCAAGAAACATCGCTGTAGCCAGCGATTTCTATGAAAAATATGCTGTTATCGCCAAGAAAGAGATGGATGCGAAGGGTTATTTTGGTATACCCAAAAGGTCTCCCCTTTACATCTGCCGTAAGAATTAGCTACGGTTTTATTTTTTCTACTTTTTTAATTTGTTTTGTTCCACTTCCTAAAAGAACCTCTTTTCATCACCTTTAAATACGGTTTCATTCCTTTCACGTTTGGTGTTTTGTAAAATGGTGGTTCAGCGAGAGACAAAAAATAAGCCTAAAAGAATTGCATACTTGGGCGTAGTCTGCGATTTTTTCCATTATGGGCATCTGCGTTCCATAGAGTTCTCTAAATCTATATCTG
>Ga0155112_114_pt1 | contig 7504 bp, 7 predicted proteins | sample RifCSPhighO2_01_FD_106080 | JGI IMG/M metagenome (GOLD analysis project Ga0155112, IMG submission 106080) | Candidatus Staskawiczbacteria bacterium RIFCSPHIGHO2_01_FULL_41_41 | reverse complement strand
AAGGCCCGCCGCTTTGATTTTTTATTCCGTATTCTATTCTAGCTCCTAGATACCAGATTCTAGCTTCTAGCCCTTATGTTCAATCTTCCTCCACATATCTGAAATAATTTCAGCTGCGGTTTCTTTCCCGCCAAGGCCGATGGCAATAGCCACACCCAGCGCAACTGCGCCGACAATTCCCCACACAATGGCCATGTACAAGGTTTGTATCAAAACGCTGTTTGGCAAAAGCTGGTCTAAAATTAAGAAAATAGTGAAAATCCAAATGGCCCATTTTACAATGGAAGCGGCCAAGTATCCGTGCCCAATTTTCATACGTTCCACGCCAACCCTGATGATCTTTTCTATGATGTCAGAAATAATCACCGCCACCACAAAAATCAAGGCGGCTACCACCACATTCGGCAAATAATTTAACACCTGGGTTAAAATTCCCCCGAACTGCGCCAAGTGCAAAATATCAACTGCCAGCAACAATGCCAAAATCACCACCACCCACTTAAAAATGGCTCCGATAAATTCCGCCGGATGCACATTAATGTTCGCCCTCTGCAATGCGTGACTCCAACCTTCTTTCGTAAAAAGGCTATTAAATCTTACTGACTTTAATACCTCCGTAATTATTTTACCAATTCCCACCGCAATTAAATACCCAATAATAAAGACTACTATTGCCAATACCAGTCTTCCCAAGAAGCCCACGGCGTCTTGCAAAAACGGCTGGATGATGGTCAGTGACCAATCGCTATATGTCATGTGAATTGATGAGCGAGGCGAAGAAATTCACTTCGGAAATCGGGCTAAAATATATCTTATACCGCTAGGCCCGATTTACGTTGCAACACCTTGCTCGTTATTAATTAATAATTAATTTGAGAATGATGAGTCGACCTGATTAGGTTAAATGAAACCCTATTCGTTGATTATCCCTCTATAAAGCCTCTTAATCAAGCCCTAGCTGTGGATAAGCAAAACTGTAAAAAAAGATACGATCGTATCTTTTTTTACAGTTTTGCTTAAAAGTAATTTTCCCACTCTTTTGGCAAATCTACCATTAAGCTCACTATTCCATCTTCTGTAGCTTTTTTAAAAGATAACATGGTGGCACACAAAGCAATCGCGCCTTGATCAGCCCATGCTTCACCTTTATATTTCACATCCCCCACAATGGGCAAGCCAGCCAATGAAAGCTGGGTTCTTATTTGATGAAACTGCCCGCCATCTATTTGTATTTTCAACAACGAATACTTTTTATTGAACCTGATAACTTCATAATGCAAAACCGCCTCATCTCCACCCGCTTTTTGGCGTCCTTTCTTTAATTTTTCGTCTTTAATTAAATGATTCACCAAAACCCCTTTTCGCACTTTTGGCTTTCCGCAAACTAATGCATGATAAGTTTTTTCAATGGTGCGGTTCCTGAATTGTTCTGATAAACGCGAAGCTCCCTTGCTGGTTTTAGCAAAAAGCATAATGCCCGAAACCGGGCGGTCAAGCCGATGCAAAAGCCCTACAAAAACATTCCCAGGTTTTTTATATTTTTCTTTCAAATATTTTTTTACCATTCCCAGCACACTTTCGTCTCTCGTTCTGTCGCCCTGGGCCAAAACCCCCGCTGGTTTTACCGCGGCAATAATATGATTATCTTCATAGAGCACCCTGACATTTGACATAGGTTTTATATAATACTAGGATTATCAAATACCTTCACTTTCTCTTTTGGGAGATATGCCATGAGCCGTGAAAAGTCTCTGCCTGCCACCAGGGAAGTAATCTGCAAAGATTGCCAAAGGAAGTACATCCCCAGCCAGCAAGACGATGTGTATGCCGATGGCATTTGCTTCACATGCCTTCAGGGAAAACCGCTTATCCAGACACCAGTCGCCACCCCGAAATTTTCCAGATGGATACATCAGTACACCTGCAGAACGTGGTGAAAGGGTATCAAGGGGCAACACAAGTTGCTCTTTTTCTTTACTTCAATAAGCTTTTTATCCTTTCCGCTTCTCCTTCAACCACTTCGCCATCATAATCCCCATTATGCCCGGTCTGGCCTTCGTACGAAGGCTTTTTTTGATCTAAGTGTAAACTAAAATTAAAATCCGGGCCGGACTGCTTGATATACAAATGGAATCTTGGATAATCATTCCCAGTCAACTGTCGCACAATAGAAACCTCCCCCGGTTTTTGAAAATAAGCCGGCTGATACCCAATCGTCCGCATCAGGTCAGAAGTGCTTTTTTGAATGTTTTTTATTTCGAATTGCATATTGACAAGTTTTGCTTTATATACTAATATATAGCCAGCACACGAGCAAGCGGTTTGCTCAGAACGACGGCCAAAGGAAAGGTGGTAGAAAAATGGAATCCAGCGGAAAGCCTCCCACGCTAGACGAGGCCCTAAAAACTTACACGCGGAAATGGTGAAAGCAGAGCAGGAATACAAGGACATGCTTGGGATTGGGCTCAGCTTCCTAACTGTGCGTCGTGAAAAAATGATCGCCGCCGGCCAACGCCTTGCAAAGACGGTACGCGAACTGTCTTCTTGATAAAAAATCAAGAGAAACACCCAGCCGCGAAGGTTTCTTCGCGGTTTTTTTATTTAAAATTTATTATTTTCAAATTAATTTCAAATTTCAAATTGTAAATTTCAAATTCACAAACTATCCATGCTTAAACTCTATAACATCTCCATCCTTCACCACATATTCTTTTCCTTCCGTTCTAATCAGTCCCGTTTCGCGGGCTTTGGCGTAACTGCCGGCCTTCAATAAATCTTCCCAAAAAATAACTTCTGCTTTTACAAATTTTTGTTCAAAATCTGAATGAATCACACCGGCGGCCTGCGGGGCTTTGTCACCCTTATGAATCGTCCACGCCCTGGTTTCATCTTCTCCGGTTGTCAAAAACGTTTGCAGGCCCAACAATTCATAACTTTTTTTGATTAACATATCAGTTCCCGAAAGTTCCGGCAAACCTAATTCAATTCTCTCTTCCCTGCTCAAATTTTCCGCTTCAGCTTCGGTGCCAATATCAATGACAAGAGAATCTAGAAGCTGGAATCTAGAATCTAGAATGTCTGCTGGTTTGCCATTGAGTAAATATAATCTTGGTTTAAAGGTTAGTAACTGAAAGCTTTTTAGTATTTCTGTTTCATCTTCGGTAAATTCCTGATCAACCAGCACCTTCTGCTGGCTCAAAAAATCTTTAGCTTTTACTAAAACTGTGTTTTCTTTTATTGATTCTTTTTTTCCTGCTCGCACATCACCGGCCAAACCGTCAATTCTTTTATTTACAGTTTCCAAATCTTTCAAAATTAGCTCTACATCCAAAATTTCTTTATCACGAATCGGATTAACGTCATTTTGAGTATTAATAATATCGGCATTTTGGAAAGCGCGCAAAACATACACAATGGCATCACATTCCCGGATATTGGCCAAGAATTTGTTGCCCAACCCTTCGCCTTCCGCCGCGCCTTTTACTAAGCCGGCAATGTCCACAAAGTCCACGGTGGCATATATTTTTTTGGCAGACTTGGAAAATTCAGCCAATTTATCAATGCGCTCATCAGGAACCAAAACAACCCCGACATTGGGGTCTATGGTAGCAAATGGATAGTTGGCTATCAGCACCTGCTTTTTGGTTAAGGTTTTAAATAACGTGGACTTTCCAACGTTTGGTAATCCCACAATAGCTATAGAAAGCGGCATATTGTGGACCCGACTGGAGTCGAACCAGCAACCTCCTCATTGCAAATGAGGCGCTCTAGCCAATTGAGCTACGGGCCCGTCGTGAGCCGTCTTTTAGCGGCTCCCTCCTTAGAAACCCACGGTTTCTAACGTCTCTGTATCGGCGAGAATTTTCTTCGCGAAAACTCTCGCCGATACAGGACTGTTTTCCTTCACGGGGAAATACCCAATTTCCCCGACCCCCTTTGTGCGCGCACTATTTTACTTCTAATATTTTCACTTTAATTTCTTTCCCGTTAATGGAAAAATCAAACGCATCACCTTTTCCCTTCCCCATTAAGGCCTGCCCTAATGGAGAATGATACGATATTTTATTTTGTAAAATATCAGCTTCCGATGGCGCAGTAATCATGTAATTTTCTTCACCACCGCCAAACATGATTTTTATCTGTGAACCAAGCTGGATATTTTTAGTATCTTTTTTTTCAACCACAATGGCTTCATTAATGGCGTTTTCCAACTGTTCAATTCTGCCCAATAAAAAACTTTTAGAATTACGAGCATCGTGATAACCGGCATTTTCTTTCAAATCACCAAAAGCGGCGGCCTCCGCAATGAGCTTGACGATTTTTCTCATTTCAACGGTTTTAAGCTGTTTGACTTCGTCTTTCAGTTTTTGCAAACCCTCCTTTGTTATATATTGTGCCATTTTTATATTCTACATTATTTTTATAATTTTTCAAGCATGAAAAAAGGCCACAGCAAGATGTGTGGCCTATGTTTGAGCGAGAAAGAACTGTGAAAAAAGAATGAGAAATGTCCCAACCTACGGCACCGGCATCGCCCAAATACCAGTACTTTCGGGTGGGACGAATTACTTACAACATTGTTATAAACAATTCGTCCCACCCGATTATGACCATCCTAGCTGATTAATGGCTAGCTGTCAAGGGGTTTTTGCATTTTGGTAAGTTAGTTTCTCAAAGTTGTTTCGAATAGCCGGTTTTGTGTCGAACCGAGCTAAACGCATGTCTATTGAAAGAGAGTATAATCTTCGCCAAAGCTTCGACCACCCTGTAGTGAGCTTTCGCTCTACTACTGGGGCGGCGCCTTAGCGAAAAATATTTCTCAACCAATATAGTCAACACTCAATATCTTTGACCGAAGTCAAAAATATTTAAAAAAATGATCCACGAGCAGCTTCCGCTACCCGTGCCTTGTTCAGGTTTGTTATCTCTATGTCGCCACAGAGGTCGGACTATATCTTCATCCGAAATCTTCGGAGTTTGACGTGTAGTCTCTGAGGGCTCTCTTAATTTACTGAGTAGTAGAGGTGAGGATTGTGCGCACAATCCTCACCTTGAATGAAAGAAATGCAGTTGTCCACTGACCGGCCACGATCCCGAAAATTACTGGATCCACCAGTGCTACACTACTCTCATTATGAAGGGAATTACATCTCTTGCCAGCAGTTAGGCTGATGCGTATCCCCTCCACTACTCAGCAAATTAAGGTTGCCTGCTGATTGACCGCACTCAAGAATTTTCACTCGGTTCCATGGTTCGAACCACGGAACTAAAGTATCTTGGGATACTCGGTTATTCCAGCATATAGTCAAATTTTGTCATCTGTATTGCTACAGAGAGTCGCAACAAGTTTTCACTTCACGACTTAGCCCCTCTTACTGAATCTAGCTTAGGCCCTCTTGCGAGGAACTTCGGCTATCCCCAGCTTGCTTGGCTTGACGGGCGGTGAGTACAAGACTCAGGAACGTATTCATCGCCACGTAGCTGATTGGCGATTACTAGCAATTCCAGCTTCATGAGGGCGAATTTCAGCCCTCAATCCGAACTGAGACCGGCTTTGGTGGGATTATTCTCCCCCTTGCGGGTTCGACCCATTGTACCGGCCATTGTACCACGTGTGCAGCCCAGGACATCAAGGGCCATGCTGACTTGGCGTCATCCTCACCTTCCTCCCAATTATCTCGGGCAGTCCCCTGTGACATATAAAACACAGGGCAAGGGTTGCGTTCGTTACCCGAATTAACGGTACGTCTCCAACGAAATTTTGAATTTTCAAAACTCGTATTCTCTAGATTACTTTAGAGTTTAGACTATGCCTTCACCCACTTTTACAAATGGGGCTGACGTATTAATGAGGGTTGACAGACCAAATGGCCTATTACCTCATTCCTCTCGCATTGCGAGAAAGTCGTTACGGGGTTTAGATGGAATTTTATATTCCATGCTGGGAATGATGTGCGGAGAAATTAGGCTATAAAATAAATCTTGCGATTTCTTTTTTATCACCAATTTCTTGCTTTTTCCTATTACAGTCTCGATATGAAACTGATTAAGAAAAGCTTTTTGCACATTATTTCTGCTTTCTTCGTCAAATCCTTCAATGGAAATAGTACTTTTGCCTTTGCTTAAGCACCCATCGTCCATATACCAAACGGCAAGAGAAAGCGGAGTTAATATTATATTATCCGGGAAAACTTTTTTGCCTTCCCGATAAAATATGTTACGCCACGATCTAAAATATTGCCGCAGATAAAAATATATAGAATGGTATTCTTTACCACTTCTTGTATCTTTGCGGAAAATTTCCCTAGGCTCGGCGGGATACGAGAGATTTTTCAGTTCGCGGAATTTCCACAAAACATATTCTTTCTGATGCGTTGATTGCTCAATGCATATTTTGCCTTGCGGCTGTATATGAGCATCTCCCAACACGCACCCGATGAGAATTTCTCTTTGTCTCTCCGTCAATGCCAAGGTTAAATTTTTCCTTGCATGAAGAATTTTTGGAAGCTCTAAACTTCCCACGGCGTTGCCCATATCTTTATTATATCATATGTAAAGATACTCGGGGTTCACCGTTATGAGTCAGATTTATCAACCGCATTACTGCGGAGGGTCTCAAGATGTTTAAGACACGAACTGACGACCATATTGCTCTTTTATTACTAAAAGTATGGACTATACCATACTCCACCTGCCACTTTGGCAGAAATTCCAAATCACAAATTACAAATCCCAAATAAATTCTAAATTGACTAATCTCAAAACCTGTTGTGCTATTGACAAGATTATTGGATGTGCTATAATAAGGGTGTAGGCTAAATCACCTACTTTTACCCTAATTTCGGGGTAAAAAACGCTCTTTCAAGGGGATACTATGAACTTGGCAATCGCACTTTTTGGTATTCTGGTTACGTTTAACATCTTTTTGGTGTGCAAAAAGAACTGGAAAAATCTCGCCTGGATGGCGATCGCTGATGTCGTGATCCTCTGTCTCCTGTTCTTCGTGTCTCTACATTACCAATAGACACAGAACAAGATTTCACCCAAAGCCTTGCGACACTTCGTTGTTGTAAGGCTTTTTTCATGCACAATTTTTAGAACTTATTTGGAATTTGTCCCGATGGCCCGCCTTACGGCGGACATACGGGATCCTCGTATAAATTTACAAAAGTAAATTTATCGGGATAACTTGAACTAAGAAAATGGAGCCCAGCGTGTAATACTCATTTTTTTGAGTATTAAGTGTTCAGCCTTTACATGAACACTAAGTCTCTACGGGGTTATGCAAAATTTGCAAACTTCCCTCGGAATTGCCCCTGCAAAAATGCCTAGGGTTTCTCCGATATGAGCTGGTTTTATCAATCTGTATTACTACAGAAAGGGCCGTAATACCTCTCGGTATCAGCCATGCAGCACCTGCCCAACTGTCTTGCGAAGTTCTACTTTCATAGAATGGTCAGTTGGGTTTCTAGTCCTGGTAAGGTTCTTCGTTTGTTGTCGAATT
>Ga0155112_119_pt1 | contig 8413 bp, 8 predicted proteins | sample RifCSPhighO2_01_FD_106080 | JGI IMG/M metagenome (GOLD analysis project Ga0155112, IMG submission 106080) | Candidatus Staskawiczbacteria bacterium RIFCSPHIGHO2_01_FULL_41_41 | reverse complement strand
ACCGCATCGGCATTCGCAGAGATTGATTCCACGCCCTGCCTTACTAAAAAATCAGCCATTTCTGGCTTGCTGCCGGCTTGTCCACAGATAGATGTTTTTACATTATACTTTTTACAAACCTGAATCACTTTAGCTATCTCACCTAATACGGCAGGATGCATTTCGCTGAACAAGTGTGCAATCCTTTCATTATTTCGATCTATTCCTAAAGTAAGTTGAGTTAAATCGTTAGTCCCGAAAGAAACAAAACTAATTCCTTCCTTGCATAAATCTTCAATAATCCAACAAGCTGCGGGAGTTTCTACCATAACTCCAAAATCAATATCTTTGACTGGTTCTATACCTACTTCCCTCATTATTTCCTTCGCCCGTCGTAGCTCATCAACTCTGATCACGAAGGGAAGCATTATTCCAACAGTATCAAAACCTTCATCATGTAATTCTTTCACTGCTTGAAATTCTGCTTGCAGAATCTTTGTCTCATCTAACAATCTCCGAATTCCATGCCAGCCAATCATAGGATCCGTTTCGTGAGGTTCTTTATCTCCGCCTTGTAAATTTCTATATTCATCAGAACGCATATCTGAACAGCGTACCCAGACCGGTTTATGAACAAAAGCTTTAGCAATCTTTCGAATCCCTTCTTTCAATAGATGGACATAGTCTTCTTCTCGTTTCTGCCGCACATATTCTGCAGGGTGAACTCCGCCATTGGCAATCATGATCTCTAATCGGACTAATCCAACGCCGTCCGCTCCCGTTGCTGCTGCTTTGGCGGCGAAATCCGGAAGATCCATGATCACTTTGATTTCTGTTGCTGTTACTAGATCTGCAGGGTGAGTTGCTTGGGCTGCTCCTGGTGCTATTTCTTTTTTTGCTTCTGTTATCTCTATTTTTCCTTCGTAGACTATTCCGCGAGTAGCATGTACAGTAATTATTTCGCCTTCCTTCAACATATCGGTTGCATGTTCTGTTCCCACTATACATGGCGTTCCCATTTCGCGAGAAACAATTGCTGCATGACAAGTCATACCGCCTTCATTAGTGACGATTGCCCCAGCACGTTGCATCGCTGGCACCATATCGGGAGTAGTCATAGTCGTAACTAAAATGTCTCCCTTCTGCACTTTGTGTAATTCAGAAGGATCATGAACAACTTTGACTGGACCTGTATAAACCCCTGCACTAGCTGTTTCTCCCTTCAATAAAATCTTTCCGGTCTCATCAACAATATCTGGTCTCTCTATAGTATGTGCTTTGAATGTGGTGACTGCTCGGGTCTGGACAATGAATACTTCTTCTTTTTCTACTGCCCACTCCACGTCCTGAGGCTTACCATAATGTTCTTCTAATTTCTTACCTAAGCGAGCTAATTCTTTGATCTGTTTTTCATTCAATACCTGTCGATCTTGTTTGTCTTTAGGAATAAGTTTTTTCTCATTTTCCCCCTTCTCATTCCTGAACAGACCATAATCTTTCTTGCGTAGTTCTGTTTTCTTGATTTCCCGCGTCTTTTTATCAACTATGTAAAGATCGGGATTGACCTCTCCACCCACGATCAATTCGCCTAAACCATAAATCGCTTCAATAACGATTTCATCAGCATGGTTAGTTGCCGGATTGACTGTAAACATGATTCCTGATTTTTCAGAATTAACCATTTTCTGCACTAAAGCAGAAATTAACACTTTACTGTGGTCAAACTTATTTTTGACCCGATAATAAATTGCTCGAGCCGTAAACAACGAAGCCCAGCAGGCTAACACCGCAGAAGCAACATTTTCTTTTCCTCTGACATTTAAAAAAGTTGCCTGTTGTCCAGCAAAACTTGCTTCCGGTAGATCCTCTGCAGTTGCAGAGCTTCGCACTGCCACAAATACTTCTTTTGGTTCCACTAAATCAGTAGCTTTTTGTTTTTCTGAACCGAGCATTTCATAGGTGTACATAATCTCTTCAGCCATATTGATAGGCATTCGGGTAGCAATAATTAATTCTTGGATTTTTTTAGAAATATCCTGCAATTTATCCGTATCCTCAACATCCAATTTTTCCAGAAGCTTGAGGATCTTTGGTCTAATCCCTGTTTTCTCAAGATATTCTCCATAGGTCTGTGCGGTAACTGCGAAACCATTGGGAACAGGAAGATGCATTTTGAGCATGATTCCTAAATTCATGCCTTTACCGCCTGCGTCTCCTAAAGAATCTTCATCTAATTCCTTAAACCATTTAATATATGACATCTTGTACCTCTAGGCAAAGGAAGATTTAGAGACTTTTAAGAGTTTTGGTTACTGTTGGGGTAAGAGATTAGTTCTTAACGTCGTAAATCATTTTCACATTGACCACAATATGGTTTCGCCTGAAGAGAATGTCGTCTTCTTGAATAGGCAATACTCCCTTCAACGGTATCCTTCTGCTGCATAACACATAAATCATTAATACAATGGCTTCCTAAAAATTCGACAGTGTTTGTTCTACTGCTCGGTGCAGCTCCATACATATGACCCAATTCATGCGCTGCTAAATCAAACCAGTGAGAAGCTTTTTTAATTCTGGCAGTGGACAAAATAATATAATCGGCAAAATCAATTCTCCGAGACTGTCCAAAGCACCAATTAGTTCGACCAGGAGAATAGAGGTCTCTATCTACGAAAATGATTTTTTGTGAATTCATGTCTCTAGAAATCATGGGTTCAGCCCTTACTAATTCAAAAAATTGCTCTAAATCCACTTGTCGTCTTCCGAGATTATAGCTTTCACTTTGCAATTTCTGAACTAATCCATACCCTAAAAGGTCTATTCCGCCGGGAGTTGGAGATACTACTACTCGTTGCAGCTTCGCTAGTTCCGCAAGAACATTTACTAAAACTCTACCATACCTAGGGTTTTCCGTGCCATCAAATAATTTAATGTTAGCCATATCCTCTTAAAAGAGGCGTTATTTATAATTTTAACTCTCCCCTAGTAGTAATACAGATACCTACGTTGTTTGTGCAGCTCTTTAATAAAAATTACTAATTAAAAAAGAAATCACATTAACAGTGTTCAGCTCTTACTTTTCTTCGCCGAAATCTTCCGTTTCTTCGTACTTGTGTTCTGGTTCTTCATCTGGTTCTTCCAGTTCTCTTGCAGAAACAGTAGCGTATTTCCTATTTTCCGGCCTTTCTACTTTCTTAACCACTTCGGCAAAGCCGACACTCGGCAAAACTTTGGTAATTTTAATCTTAACATAATCGCCTTTCTTCGCACCAGCAACAAACAACACAAACCCTTTCACCTTGGCAATACCATCGCCTTTCCCGCCAACTGCGGTAATCATCACATCATATTCTTCTCCTACTTTTACAGGAGCTTCAGTTCCATTCATATATACGTTCCTCCTAAGATTTAATGGCTTCAAAAAAGAAGGTTACTATAAAAAGCTACTGTTGTAAAACTCACCTAATAACTCTGCACTACATCTTCAAGAACTTCCAATGTTACTCCGCCTTTCTCCAACCATTCCCGAGCCAACTCTCCTTTCTGGTATCTTTTTCTTGCTACTACTCTTTCAATCCCAGAATTAATGACTAACTTAGTACAATCACGACAAGGTTCAAACCCAACATATAAGGTTGCACCACGGACATCTGCACCATGCTTAGCTGCTTGGGCAAACGCATTCTGTTCAGCATGGGCAGTTCTGATACAATGTTCTGATGTAGAACTATCTTGATTTATCCGGCCTTCCATCAAATGACCTTTTTCATCACAATGTTCTAGACCTGAAGGAGAACCAACATAGCCGGTAGCTAAAATATGCCTGTCTTTTACTATCAGGGCACCCGCCATTCCCCGGTCACATGTTCCTCTTTTTGCTACTGCATCCATGATGTTTAAGAAATATTCATCCCAGCCAAGGCGCTCCAATTTCTGCAATACTTTATCAACCTGATAATAAAGCTCTGCCGTGGTAACATCTGCATGATTGTATATACGATGCTGTGCCATAGTCATGCAAACTCCAACTTGTTGTCCGCCCTCCTCAGCGCTATAAAATGCACGTTTATCGCGCTCAGCAAAGTCCTCAATACTGATTTGTTCGCCTTCCCTTTTTCTGGAATTAAATCGTTCCAATCTCGCACTAAAAGGCGCATCAATAGCAACTAACGTAAACTTAACTTTTCCCTGTAAAGCTCTTACTTCATCTGGGTGCCTTATCGATTCAATGGCATAGCGCGTATTGGGCTTAAGTTTTTTCAACGCTTTTTGAGCAAGAACACTATTTCCATGCTCTGCTCGCAACTCTCTTCCTAGAGCAATGAGCGTCTCCGTCTTACGATCCAATCCGCGGGCATCTGCTTCTTCCCGCAACATATCAGAAAGAGAATAACATTCAAAGTGCTGCTGGTCTCGAAGATACGCTGCAACTGTCCCCTTACCACTGCAATCAAAACCAACTAAACCTATGATCGGATTTGCTTTTAATTGATACCCTTCTTCTGTCATACGTCATCTTCTTCTCAAGATCTTTTTAAGAATTATGAGCTTCCAAAAGATGTATTAAAAGACTATTTTTGAATAGAGTTGCAGAACATTAATTAAGAGATGATTTTCCAAAGCAGTATGGAACGATTTTTAGGTTACGGCCGAGAACCAAGAAAAATTATCGTTACCGGCGGTTCCGGATTTCTAGGACAACAACTACTTAAAGTATGTTCAGAAGCAGGGCATAAAGTAGTAAATGTAGATCTCAGCCAGCCTCGAGATGAACAGTATCAGCATATTCCGTGCGTCCAGAGCGATCTTTCTGATCCCATGCGTACTCATGCCGCCTTCTCGAAAGCAAAACATGAGTATCTTGACGGAAGGATAGATGATGTTTTTCATCTGGCTGCAGTTGTTTCCTATACTCTTAGTTACCAAAAATTAGAAGGGCCTAATGTCAGATCCACCTACAATGTAGTTCAAGAATGTATTAACAATGACTCATTTCTGGTCCACATGTCTGGTACTGCTGTTCTAGGCCATGTCGATAGAGCTATGCAGGAAGATGATCCTTTAAAGCCAGTGGAAGATTATGGTAAATCAAAAGCAGAGGCAGAAAAAATTATTTTTCAACATTCCCAGAATGACGGATTGCAAGCGATTGTTTTCCGTTCTACAGCACCAGTCGGCCCGGGATTGGAAACGGCAGGAATTAATAATCTCTATAAAATGATCTTAAACCAACCAATAATCCTTGCGACAAAAGGATCAAATGTGACCTATGTCAATACTGAAGACATTGCGCGGGCATTTCTTTTCGCTGCAGAAAACGAACAGAGAGTGCGCCAAATTCCTGATTCCTTAGATAAAATAGTTTACAACCTGGGAGTCCACAAACCATTAAGCGACAAAGAGATGGCAGAACATCTTGTTGCCGGCATCGTCGGAGAAGGAAAAAAGAGAGTCATCGAAGTCCCCCCTTGGTTGGTATATGCTTTCAGCTATCTTCCGGGAACAGCAAATATGGTTGCCAACGCCGCACGTTTTCTAGCAGGAAAAAGACATCAAGAACCTGATATCTGCCCTAATTTAGCTCACCTCATGAAAGGACCGCACTTCCAAGATTACCGCAAATTCGAAGCATATTTTGAGAAGAACGGTTTCAAGTTCAAATATCCTACTCCCGAAGAAGTTCTCGATACAGGCGTAGTGCATAAGTTCAAAACAGAATGGTCGCATCTTGAGCCTCCGCCAAGGATTAAGGAATTGATAAAAGAAGAAAAATAAATTAAAAAAAAGAAAAATAAATCCAAAACTAATTTGCGTCTTTAATTCCGCCTTCTAACACTTCGAAGCAGCATTCTCCGCCCGGTAAAAGTTACTATTGGGGGGGGGGGTTGCACATTTTTATAAACCCTTTCATCTTAAAAAAGATTATGGCAGAATTGGTCGAAGGTTCAACTTTAGAGCAGATTAAAGCAATAGAAGGTTGGGCGCTTATTGCATATCAAGAATCTGTCAAAAAGAATCCAAATATAGATATAATTATTGAAAACCTCGGAAAAATTAATTTACAGGCTAGGAAATTAAAATGGAAAAAGGGAGGTCTGAAGGATCTTGAAAAAAAGATAGAAGAAATACATGCTGATAAGCCTCCCCCGTTTCTGATATAGCTCCCCTATATTAAAACTATGTAAATGATTTTAGTTTAAACAGAAATTATAATTTAAAGTTGAAAAGAAAAAAGAAAGAAAAAATAAAAAAACTTATTGCGCATCTCTGATTCCGCCTTCGAGAACTTCAAATATAGTTTCGCCGTCAGCAAGATTCGGAGCATCTATCAACTTCGCCACTCGAGTGCCTTTCTTACCTTTTCTCAGGTAAATCCTAAAGGTAGATGCGTGTGCTACAATATGTCCACCAATGGAGGTAGTCGGATCTCCGAAGAACTGATCCGGCTTAGCCATAACTTGGTTAGTCACATAAACGCAGACATTGTAGGCGCTCGCTACTTTCGCTAAAGCGTGCATGTGCCTGTTCAACTTTTGCTGTCGCTCTGCAAGCGTTCCTCTGCCAATAAATTCTGCTCGGAAATGTGCGGTTAAAGAATCTACTACCACCAAGCGAATATTTTTCCCCTGCTTGGAAATTAAGTCTTCAATTTTTTCTGCTAGCAGCATTTGGTGATCAGAGTTATATGCTCTGGCTACCATAATTCTGGAAAGAACATCTTCCACATCCATGCCTGCTGCTTCTGCAAATTGCTTTATTCTTTCCGGACGAAAGGTGTTTTCGGTATCAATATAGACCGTGGTTGCAGTTGAATCTTCTTTCAACGCATTGACCGTCAATAAATGTCCTATTTGCGTCTTTCCTGATCCAAATTCCCCAAAACATTCCGTGATAGCACTGCTTTCAAAGCCGCCGCCCATCAAGGTATCGAAACTTGCAGAGCCGGTAGATAATTTTGTAACTAATCCCCGACGTCGCAAAACATCCATGCCAGTTTCAAAGCCCATCTTCATACTGTCGCGGGCTGCATTGATCATTTTTCGTGCTACTGCTTCAGAGACGCCGGTAACTTCAATTAACTCGCCAACGCTGGAAACAGCAAGCGACATCAGATCATGATACCCTGCGCTTTCCAATTTCTCTGCAGTTGCTGCACCTACTCCCGGCAAATCCATTAATGTTAATTTTTCCATTTTTAATACCACCTTAGCTTCTGTCATCTTAATTTGCACCTCCTTTAAATAAATCTTGCTCCTGCAATACAATATGCTCATATGCCTTCTGTAATACTACCTGCGCTTTGGGCAGATCAGTAATACGGAAAGAATTAGTTGACTGCCATTTTCCAGTCTTATCTGTGTAACTGCGCTCGATAGAGATAGTTTTGTATTCAGACTCTTCTCCATTCACTTTTTGGCCTTTATTGTGCCATACCGTCGCAGAAATCGCTCCTGCTCTAAATTTTTTTTCAGGGAAGTTCCCTTGCACTTGTGGTGCTGTGTTTTGTGTCATTTTTTTTGACCTCTTGCTTTCGCGTCTTTTTTCAACCCGTGCCAAATTCTGTTTCCAGAACTCAACCCAGTGAGGCACAACCCATTTTGAGTTGCTGAGATCTTAGCATCGCTGCTTGTTTATAAGTTCCAGCCGAAGTTGTCCAGTGCGGGAGTGGGGTAACGTAGAATGGTTAAAATAAGAAAATTTTTGAGAATTAGGAGTCATTGGCAGTTGTCCAGTGGTATGGAAAATAGCAGGTATTGCCCGAGAAATTCTTACCTTTTCTCCAGCCTAGCAATCTCTTCTTCCGGTTTAGCTCGAGAAACCATCTGCACATTAAACTCTAGACGAGAGAACATATCATTCTTCTTTACTTGTCCCAGCAATTTCAGCTGTTCTCCTAAAAGATCTGCCTTGACGTCTTCAAAAGTAGCAGGACTATCTTTATATCGAGATATTTCTTCCTCTGTTTTACCTAGCAAATGATTGGTTTGATTTTTCCATAAAACGCTTCTGATATTTCCGGTTCCGTCATCCAAGACCAGATTCATAACATAAGAAACAACCGGCTTAACTGAACCGTGTTCATTACACTGGTAATTTCCCGCCGATTCTACTACTTTCTTATTGCATTGCGAACAAAGATTAAAAAAGCGTGGATCAAAAATCTGCACTACGGTCCCCATTATTTCTGCACCGCCTTCACCATCACGTAATTCTTCTATTTTCCGTCGCTGATATGATGTTCCTTCTCTCACTGAATGAACACTTTCCCCTTCTGGGTTAACAACTATACTCCCTTGATTCCCCAAGTGAACTTCTCGATCATTATTATTTTCCCTGGCATAACCGTCCTGCACCAAAAGAATATCTCCTTCTGAAACTTTTTTCAGGGCATCGACTTGATCATTCCAAAATACTACCCGAACTGTTCCGGTTT
>Ga0155112_123_pt1 | contig 17738 bp, 19 predicted proteins | sample RifCSPhighO2_01_FD_106080 | JGI IMG/M metagenome (GOLD analysis project Ga0155112, IMG submission 106080) | Candidatus Staskawiczbacteria bacterium RIFCSPHIGHO2_01_FULL_41_41 | reverse complement strand
TTATTGGTAAACCAGATGAATGGCAAGTATAAATTGGAAAATGAAAAGATTCAAAAGTTTTTTATAGAAATTTGGAACTTGAAAATTGACTTTGCCAACGTTAAATTCAAAGCCATCCCGCGCGAAAAAAACAAAGAAGCGGATGCAATGGTAAATGAAGCATTGGACGCGCAAGTGGGGAGCCAGAAGTTGTTTTAACCGATTTGACAAGACTTTTAAAAAATGATAATGTGAAAGTGGGTTAGCAAGATGAGTGATTGCCCCCGCAAAAGAGCCTAGCTCTCGCGGGGGAGGAAAGTCCGAACACTATTTGCCGCAAGGCAGAAACGGTAGCGGGTAATTCCCGTCGTTGGCAACAACAGGGCTGCGAACAGAAACGACCCGGTTTAGTCCGGCTGAAACGTGCTAAATGCCTACTGGAGTGCAAGAACAAAGCTGAGAGGAATCTCATAATTCTTATCAGTTAAAAGTAGTTCGCCAGAGCCAAATAGTAATATTTGGCCCAGATAGATAATCACTGTCGCCGCAAGGCGATACAGAATTCGGCTTATAGCCTTGCTAATCCAACAAAGAAACCGGCTCAACCGGTTTTTTTGTTGGTTGTAAAAAACATGAAAAAATACTAACATAGATTCATGGAATTACTGCCTAACAAAGGAAAAAATCTAATGATCCAGGTTGATGGAAAAAGCTATGCTCGTTATCCTGTGAAAACCAAACTCATTACGCCGGAAGATAAAGATATTTCAGTAATTGTTGCCGAATATGCAAAACCTTACATACAGCCCGGTGATATTTTGTTTGTCAGCGAAAAGGCGGTGGCCATAACCCAGGGCAGAGCCTATGATATTAAAGATATCAAGGCAAGTTGGTTAGCACGCACCCTTTCAACATTTGTAACTAAAACCCCGGTGGGCATTGGTTTGGGGTCGCCCGAAACCATGCAGCTAGCTCTGGAAGAAGTTGGGGTTATGAGGATTTTTATAGCGGCCATCATTGGCGGTTTGGGTAAAATGGTGGGTGTAAGGGGCCTTTTTTACATGGTGGCGGGCTCCGCGGCGCGGTCTATTGATGGGGCAGTGCCATACGCCATTCCGCCGTATAATAATTATGTTTCAAAAGGCCCTGTGAATGCTAACGAGGTTGCACAAAAAATCGCGGGGCTGCTTGCCCTGAGCAGAGTCGAAGGGGTGGCCATCGTTGATGCCAACGACCTTGGTGTCAATATTTTGGGCACCACTCAAGGCATAAACAGCAAACTAATCGCCAAAATTATCAAAGACAACCCGCTGGGCCAAAGCGACGAACAAACTCCCATTGGAATTATTCGGGAAGTAAAATCTTAAATCGTAAATAAAAATTTTGTTTACAAAATTTCTCAACACCCAAACCAAATCAATAAGTTTTGCCTCGCTTATCCTGGCAGCGTCTTATTTTTTTTCGGCGCTCTTGGGTTTATTTAGAGACCACCTTTTAGCCGGCCAATTCGGCGCCGGCAATGAACTGGATGTGTATTACGCCGCGTTCACTATTCCGGATTTTATCGCCTTGATTTTGGTTTTCGGCGCCATTTCTTCGGCTATTATTCCCATTTTCAGCAGTTACTTGGTTAATTCCGAAGACGAGGCTTGGCAGTATGCCTCAAACCTGTTCAACATTTTTTTAGTGTGCCTCATTGCCATCTGTCTTATTTTTATTGTGTTTGCGCCCTTGGGTGTGGCGTTAATCGCTCCCGGTTTTTCGCCAGAAAAGCGTGAGATGACCGTCACACTCATGAGGATTATGTTTTTAAGCCCCATTATTTTGGGCATCAGCAATATTGTTAGTGGCATTTTGCAGGTGTTTAAACGTTTTTTAGTGACTGCCCTGGCTCCCTTGATGTACAATTTGGGCATCATTGGCGGAATCATTTTTTTTGTACCGCGGTTTGGTTTGGTTGGATTGGCCTTTGGTGTGGTACTGGGCGGCCTGCTACATTTACTCATTCAAATTCCGGCATTTTTGTATTCGGGGTTTAAATACCGGCTATTGTTTAATTTCAATCACGCGGGCGTCATGAAAACATTAACCTTGATGCTTCCGCGGTCCTTGGGCCTTGGCGCCGGCCAGTTAAACGCCATTGCCACCACTGCCATTGCTTCAACCCTGGCCAGCGGCAGTATTGCCGTGTTCAGTTTAGCCAATAACTTATCTGGCATGATGGTTAATGCCTTTGCCGTTTCGCTTTCAACCGCCGTTTTTCCGGCTATGGCCCTGGCCTATTCCAAGGATCACACCAAAGATTTTGAAAAAAAGTTTTCTTCGGCATTTTTACAGATTATTTTTTTTACCGTCCCCGTTGCCGTTTTGCTGTTTATACTGCGCGCCCAGATTGCCAGAATTGTTTGGGGTTCGGGAAAATTTGACTGGATAGACACCCGCCTGGCCGCCGCCGCCCTTGGCGTTTTTAGCATTGGCCTATGCGCCCAGGGCCTTATTTTTATTTTATCCAAAACTTTTTACGCCGCCCACAACACCAAAATTCCCGCCATGGCTTCCGTGGCCACGGTGGCGCTGAATATTGCTTTAAGCTTTTTATTTGTCTGGCTGTTGGCCGGTCACGGCGTGTTTTATGCTTTGATGCAATTAGTGTTAAGGCTGGAAGGCATTGATAACATTTCCGTTTTGGGTTTGCCGCTGGCATTTTCCATTGCCGGCATTGCCGAAGCCCTGTTACTTTCCTGGCTGTTGTACAAAAAGTTCAAAGTATTCAGGTTGCGCGCCATGGCCGATTCACTGTATAAAATTGCACTGGCAGGCATATTAACCGCCGCCACCGCATTTTTGGCCCGGCAGATTTTAGTGAGTTACCATATTATTAATTTACAGACTTTTTTGGGAGTCTTTTTCCAATTGGTATTTGCGGGCATAGTGGGAATGGCCTGTTACATCGGCATGGCGTTTTTGTTAAAATCACCCGAACTGGAAACCATCAGGGAGTCATTTTTTAGGGGGGGGAAGGGCAAAATCCATTGACATTCTCGGGGTTTTATGATAGGGTCTCTCTTGTCCTATCGTTCTTTCCATTACAACAGCCTATCAAGGAGGCTCAGTGAACATCTTGTAGCCATAGAGAGGTCGCGACATTTTTTGTCACCCCGTAAAAATCAGTGCGCATCTTGGTAAAAACATTTTTTTCTCTAATTTCGAAAGGTCTACCATGAAAAGTTCACGGATTTTCGCTTCTCTTCTTGCAGTCCTCTTCACCGCCGCACTGTTCGCGCAGTCGGCAATGGCGCAGGTTCCTCCTCCCCAAGACCCGGCCAAGGAGTACGACCGCGTCAAGGGCCTCTTGGACAAGCTTGAGACAACCCTTGACGGCTACATCCCAATCAGCGTAGCGGTAACTGATGCCTGGGATGATCGTCGGCCATTCTTGTCTCAGGAACTGATGGCCGCCGGTGACAGTTATTTGGACAACGCAGAAGCTTCTGCGTATGATGCTTCCAAAAAATTCGGCGTGGCCAAAGATGCCTTGAACAAGGCCAAGACCGCGTTAACGAACATGCAGCCCGATGTGGCCACCCTGGCCATCATGGAGGCCGAGACTGCCATCAACAACAGCACGTTCTATAACCAAGAGGCTCTCTTGTGGCTGGTACAACTGGATAATACCGGCAAATAACCATAACCCGGGTTTGCACAATGCACTATTGTCAAACCCGGGTTTTTTCATTGAAATTTGGGGTAAAAAAGGGTAATCTGATGATATTATATCCCAAGAACACATTCGGAATTTTTGTATTATTGCACAAGTAGACGTCGCTCGCCTTACCGCCCTCGCTTCGCTCGGGCTAGCTCTTCGGTTCCGGCTCGCTCCTTAGAAACCCACGGTTTCTGATATTCGCCAATTCGCGCGAATTGGCGAATAGTTTCCTACACGGAGGGGACACCAAGTTTCCCCTGAGACGGGCGATCCGGCAAAGACGGCCTCGCTCGCGTCTTGACCGACCCACCCCTCGTCAATATGCGCTAACTTATTTATGCTCATTCAGTTTTAATTTAATGGAAAATAAACAAAGTTTTATTCGTAACTTCTGTATAATCGCGCACATTGATCACGGAAAGTCCACCTTGGCTGACCGGCTTTTGGATATGACCAAAACTATTGCCACCAACAAAATCACGGCGCAGTTTTTGGACAGCATGGAGCTGGAAAAAGAAAAGGGGATTACCATCAAACTAAAGCCGGTGCGCATGCATTACACACATAATGGCAAGGAATACATTCTGAATTTGGTTGATACGCCGGGCCATGTTGATTTCGCCTATGAAGTTTCGCGTTCTTTGGCCGCCGTTGAAGGCGCAGTGCTGTTGGTTGATGCCACGCAGGGTATTCAAGCTCAAACGTTGGCCAACATTGATTTGGCAAAAAAACAAAATTTGGTAATTATTCCGGTAGTAAATAAAATTGATATGGATGCCGCCCGGGTTGAAGAATCATGCCAAGAATTGGCAGCCGTACTTGGGGTTGCGCCTGAAAGTGTCATAAAAATTTCTGCTAAAAACGGATTAAACGTTGAACAAGTTTTGCAGGCGGTGGTTGAAAAAATTCCGAGCCCAGAAGTCCGCAACGCCGGAGCCGAGCAAAAACCTTTCCGCGCCCTTATTTTTGATTCCACCTATGATTCTTTTAAAGGGGTGCTGGCCCTGGTACGCGTAATTGACGGCAGCATAAAAGACCGTGAAAAAATTGAATTGCTGGCTGCCAAAACAGTGGCTGAAGTAAAAGAGTTGGGGTATTTGGCGCCAGGCATTGTTCCCCAGCCAGAAATTTTTACCGGTGAAATTGGTTACATTGCCACCGGCATTAAAGAACCGGGTAAAGTGCGTGTCGGCGACACTATCGTAAGACTAGCCCCTAGACCCTATACCCTAGACCCTCTACCGGGTTACAGTGAGCCAAACCCCATGGTTTTCGCCAGTTTTTACCCTGAAGACCCGGAAGAATTTGAAGTGCTTAAAGTAGCGCTGGGAAAATTAAAACTGCAGGATCCGGCGCTGGTGTATGAAGCCGAAATGAAAGAAGCCTTGGGCAGGGGATTCCGCTGCGGGTTTTTGGGCACCCTTCACGTAGAAATTATTTCAGAACGCTTGGAAAGAGAATTTAATTTGGGCTTGGTAATTTCAACCCCAAGCGTAATTTACAAATTATTTAACAAAAAAGGGCAGGAACAGGTAATATATTCAGCCAGCGACTGGCCCGACCCTTCCGCCATAGAAAAAATGGAAGAGCCTTGGGTGCTTTTAGAAATTATCGCGCCGGCAAGTTATGTGGGTAAACTGATGGATGTATTAAACGGTGTTGGCGGGAATTATTTAGAAACTAATTATCTGTCTGCCGAAAGGGCGATTATAAAATACGAAGCTCCGCTGCGCGCCATTGTGGCAAATTTGTATGACAAAATAAAAAGCACCAGTCAAGGCTACGCTTCCTTAAATTACACTATGTTGGGCTATAGGCCGGCTGTTTTGGTAAAAATGGAAATTTGGATAGCCGGCCGCCCCGAAGAAGCCTTCAGCCGGATTGTAGAAGAACACGACGCCCATGAACAAGGCAAAAAACTGGTAGAAAAATTAAAAGAAGCCCTGCCCCAACAGCAATTTACTGTGGCGCTTCAGGCAGTAATTGGTGGTAAAGTTATTGCACGCGAAACTATTTCGGCTCGCAGAAAAGACGTTACAGGATATTTGTATGGAGGAGATAAAAGCCGAAAGAAAAAATTGTTGGAAAAACAAAAGAAAGGAAAAGCCCTCATGAAAGATAAGGGAAAAGTCACCGTGCCCAGCAAAACATTTTTGGAAATTTTTAGGGCATAGTTAAGGCAAAAATCACCCACTTTAACCCAAAACAAACGCTTCAGACATAGTCTGAAGTGTTTGTTTTGGGTGTAATCGTATTGAAAACCACCTCAAATGGGAGTAAAGTTAATATAATTTAACTTCACGTAATGGAGGATATAAATCCTAATGTGCAAAATTATATAGATATACTAGAAAAGACTAACCAACAGTTAAGTCTTTGGTATAATCCATATGGAGTTATGGTCGCGATTTTGGGAGTATTTTTTACAATACTTGCCATCGCAGCTGCTTTTATAATTTACCGTCAAAGTCGTGACTATAAAGATAAAGTTGAAGCAGATAGGGAATTTTATAGGAAAAAGATGCAAGAGTTTTTAGAAGTCCAAACGAAGATTATAGAGGGAAAAAGCAGAACAGCTAAAGAATTGAGTGAGAAAACAGACCATATTTTACGAGAGTACAAAAAGAAGCTTGAAAAAAGCTCCAAAAGCCAAAAAGAAGAAATTCAAAAAGCAATAGACAAACTTGAATTAGAAAAGTTAACTATAAAAAATGATATTGGCCCAATAACTGTTACGCCAAATTTTGACAATCCATTATCGACAGTCAGTTTATTTGATAAAAAACTCCACAAATGCTCTCATTGTGGATTTAACTTTTATATTGATACTAATCCAATTTACTCCGGAGTCGTATTGAGTACTAGGAGTACAGTTACTTGTCCGAAGTGCAATAACATAGATTCTACCTATTAAACAAAAATTATGGATAAGGAATTATCAAATTACATTAAATATTGTCTCGGCTATGTAAGAATCACGCGCGAGAAGACTGCTATTGCTCAGCAAAAATATTCAGTAAATCTTCCAGCGGAATATTTTAAGCTTGTTGGTTTACTGAACGGCGATACAGACGGGAATCTTGGTGAGTTGATAAATTTTGAAACATTTTACAAGTACGATCCTAAAAAAGTTCCAAAAGAGGAAAAGGAAAGTTACGAAAAAGAAAAAATTTTTGCTAATAAAATTGAGGATATTTATAACAAATATCAAAATGATCAGTTTACAAAGCAAATAGTATTAAACTTTGGCTATTTTGAGGTTGAATTACCGATTGAAGAAAATGGCGTATTAGATTCGGAAGAAGACGAGGAAGAAGTCAAAGAAGTTAAAACAAAAACTGACCGATATCCTCTTTTCTCTCTGCCTATAAAGATTGAAAAAGAGATTACTAAAAGCGGTGTTGGGAAATACTATGTTTATGGAGTTGATCCAGAGATTCAAGTTAATGTCGGCGTATTAGAGTCAATACTCGGCGATGATTTATATTTTCAGCTTTTGGACGAAATGGGTAAGTATGAAATTGGTGGCAAATTTATCCTTCCTATTACCGATTCAGATATTTTTAAAGAAATTTGGCATAAAATAAAGGCTCAGCTCAAATATACAGAAGCAAATTTTGATGAAGACTCATTTTCACTTACTGAAATTAGAATTGCTTTGAGTCCAAAAGCTAACTATTTTCTCGCCGAAGACTTAGCGAAACTTTCTAAATTAACGGAGGAGGAACTTAGTAAAACCGCACTCACAAGTTGGATTAAGAATGAAGAACTTAACATTGAAACAGAGACTCCACACGAAAAAGATTTATATTTCCCATTTCTTTACGATCAATCCCAGTTGGCTACACTTTCAATAATCGCTAATAAGTCGGCAATTATTCAAGGACCACCGGGAACGGGTAAATCCGAAACAATTTCTAACATTCTTTGTCACCTCGCCGCAACAGGTAATCGCGTTCTTTTCGTAAGTCAAAAAGCCCAAGCTCTCAAAGTCGTTAAGGATAAGTTGAAAAAATTAAATATCAAATATTTATTTGGGTATCTTCCAAATCCAAACTCTGCTCAAATTGGAGAGGATGATGAAGCCGATGGTATAGTGCCTCAACTTGCTTCCATAGATACATACATTGAAGATTTAAGAAGTTGGAAACCAAAAAATCCAGTCATAGATCAAGTTATCGAGAAAAGAGACGAATTTCGGCAAAATTTAAATGAAGCAGTTGAAACTCAAAGAAAATACTATGCGCTTCATCAAGAATTACTTAGCCTGAAAGAATATGATATAGAAATTGCTGATTTCAGTTGCTTTGCAAAGAGCTTTTCTTCAGTTGAATGGACGGAAATTAAAAATACGAAGTTTGAAATAGAAAGACTAGGAAGAACTATCAAGAAATACGAGCGAAGCGAGGAAAGAAAGCATTTCGAAAAACTTTTTTCTAGCTTGGACTTTAACGATACACATTATGCAGAAGAAATTGAGAAAATAAAAAATGATATTGAAAAAACAGGATATGACAGGCACTCAAAAATCTTTAGGAGGATAAATAATACTTCCAGGAGTTTCCGTCTCGGAAAAGTTCTCAATAAATTACCACGCGAGATTGTGGATGAAATAAATAAGGTTCAAGAAAGTGACAGCACAAGGAATGAGCAAGCTAAATACCTTGGCGCTTTGCATAATCACTGTTCCTATTATGAAAGTATCAATCAGTTAGAGAATCATGAGGAAAAGTTAAGACAAAAGTTGTCGGTTTGCGGGGTATCAGATGAGGAATTTGATTTACTAGATCAAAAAATTGATAAATCAACTGCAAATAATCTAGATAATATAAAACGTAGTATTTTGCGCGTACAAGAAATTAAAGCGGAGCTCATTGGACTTTCTAAAATAGAAAGTGCTAATCGCATTAACTCTGCATTGCATACTGCTGAAAAAGAGAGAAGTCAGAGAGTGGCGGTTTACATTCAAAACATTATAAACAGAAGCCTTCTTGATAAATACGAAAAGAACATAACAGTAAAAAGAATTATAGGAAGAATACAAAGAGCTTTCGGCAAATCACGAAAAGCATTTAAAACTTTTGACAAGTTACGCAACGACCCTGATCACTTTAATGCGGCGTTGGATATTATACCGATCTGGATTATGGAACTAGATGATGCAAGTAGATTATTGCCACTTCAAGCAAGCATGTTTGATCATGTGATTCTTGATGAAGCTTCGCAATGTAATATCGCTTATACCTTGCCAACAATGTTTCGGGCAGATCGAGCTTTGTTTGTGGGAGATAAGGAACAAATGCGCGATAGTACGATTATGTTTAAGTCAAACCGTATTTTTGAAGAATTAGCACATCGTTATCAAATCCCAGACGAGAGACAAATAAAGGCGGCGGGAACTTCTGTGCAGTCGCTTCTTCATATTGCCGATAACCTTAAATTCAAGACGAGAATGCTTAGGTATCACTATCGTTCACCAGCAGAACTTATAGGTTTTAGTAATGAAAATTTCTATCAAAAAAATCTTGTACCTCTTAACAGTAATTACTTAACGTATAAAGATACAAATAGGATTATAGTTGTACATGAAGTTAAATCTGATTGGAGTGAAGAAATTTCTGACAATGTAAATATCGCGGAGGCGAGAGGCATTCTTGAGCTTTTTAAAGAACTGCGTGCAGATGAAAAGTATAAAGACAAATCTATTGGGATTCTATCTTTCTTTAATGCCCAAGCGACTGAAATCCGAAAGGTTTTTACAGAAGCAGGTTTAAAAGAAGAAAACGATAACTATAAAGTCAGTATTATTGAGGGAATACAGGGCGATGAAAAAGACATTATTATTTACTCTTTTGTAATTAGAAATGCAGATCAAAAGAAAAGGTATAACCCTCTAACTGGTGAGGGTGGCGATATTAGAGCAGATATAAATAAAGGCAGGGTAAATGTTGCTTTCTCACGTGCAAGAATACAAGTGCACTGTTTTGTAAGCATGCCATTACCTGATGTGCCTGAAAGAATTTGGATTAAAAGGTATCTTGAGTACGCGAAAGAAAATGGCGAAGTTGCTTTTGACTCTTTAGATTTGAAGCCCTTTGATTCTTACTTTGAAGAAGATTTTTACCAAACGGTAAAAGCTGGGCTTGGGAAAGGTTATAAAATTCAAAACCAAATTGAGAGCTGTGGATTTAAAATTGACTTCGTTATCAGTGATACAAATACAGGAAAAAGAATTGCTATCGAATGTGATGGACCCTGTCACTTCAAAGATGAAATAGATGAGGCTTATGGCATTCACGTAGAAAGCGATGAGCAGCGACAGCGTGTTTTGGAGTCGGCAGGGTGGAGATTTTGTCGTATAAAATACGCGGATTGGATAGATGGGGCATTTGATCGTAATGCCGTCGTTAGTACGATTACTGAGCTTTTGAGATAAATTCATAAGAAAGGGCAAGTCGGCAGTCGCGATTTTACATTTTTAAAAGCGGAAAAACACCTGGCGGGTGTTTTTTGTTTTTGTGGTAGAATTTGGGCATGGCCAACGATACAAGAAAATTTAAACGAATTATTTGTCATTTAGATAAGGATGCGTCGCTCGCAAGCTCGCTCCTTAGAAACCCACGGTTTCTAACGTGTCCGCTCTGGAATCCTCGTGGCACTGTTTTCCTTAAAGGGGAAATGCCCAATTTCCCCGACCCCCTTTGTGCATCCATATCCAAATTAAATATATGAAAAAAATTATATGTCATTTGGATATGGATGCCTTCTTTGCTTCGGTGGAGGAGCAAAAGCGGCCGCATTTGGTGGGCAAGCCGATTGCGGTGGGCTCGCCGATTATTGAAGGCGTGGGGCGGGGCGTGGTTTCCACGGCTAACTATAAAGCCCGCGGATACGGCATTCATTCGGCTATGCCGATTATGACGGCCTGGCGCTTGTCAGAGGAAGCCAGAAAGCAGGGCAAAGACGAGGTGGTATTTTTACCGGTGGATTTTGCGTTGTACAACAAAGTTTCCGCGCATGTGTTGGAAATTATCAAAAAGTATGCGGCGCTGGTGGAGCAGGCCAGCGTGGATGAGTTTTACTACGATTTAAGTTCAGCCGGAAGTTTTGCTAAAGCAAAAGCCATTTGCAAAAAAATTAAAGCAGAAATTAAGGCGGTAGAAAAAGTAACGTGCTCGGTGGGGATTGGCCCCAATAAACTGATTGCTAAAATTGCCGCCGGAATAAAAAAGCCTGATGGATTGCTGGTGGTAGAGGGAAAGCAGTCCCGGGAATTTTTGAATCCGCTGGATATCCGCGAGCTGCCCGGGATTGGCCCTAAAACCGCCGAAATTTTTTATAAACAGGGGATTAACAAGGTGGGTGACTTGCTGGCCTTTTCGCGCGAACAATTGAAAGACTTGATGGGCAAGCACGGCGAAAGCATTTTTCAGAAAGCCCGGGGAATTGATGACAGCCCGATTACCGAATTTCATGAGGTAAAATCTATTGGCGGGCAAACAACCCTGAATGAGAACACGAAAAACCCCATTGTTGTTTACGACATTTTTAAAAAACTTTCTGATGGCGTGTTTGCCAGTTTTAGTAACGGCGGATTTTCGGGGTTTAAGGGCATTGCGGTAACGGTGCGATTTGCTGATTTTCAAACGCAGTCCAGTTCAAAGAGTTTTAAGGAGCCACTGGGCGTGCGCGATCCTTCGACTTCGCTCAGGACAGGCCGGAAAATTTTTGAATTGGAGGCATTGCGGTTGTTGTTGCCGTATTTAGACCTCCAAAAAAACCCCAAGAGCAAACCCATCCGCCTGGTTGGTATACGAATAGAAAAAATAGTACCATGAGATAATAAACTTTGTAATTTGGATGGTTAATTAAAATGATGTACGACGTTATCGTAATCGGTGGTGGGCCGGCGGGGATGATGGCCGCCGGCAGAGCAGCTGCCAGGCGAGCCTCGCTCTCTGGGCGGACGGCGCGTGTTTTATTGCTTGAAAAAAATCCTGGGCTTGGTAAAAAATTACTGATTACGGGCGGGGGCAGGTGCAACCTCACCAATAATAAGACAGAGGTTCGTACGATGTTGAGCAAATATAAGGGCAACGACCAGTTTTTGTTTTCCGCTTTTGCCCAGTTTTCGGTTAAGGATGCACTGGCATTTTTTAATGGAAGGGGACTGGCCACCAAAGAAGAAAATGAAGGCCGGATTTTCCCGGTTTCAGACAGCGCTAAATCCGTGTTTGATGTGTTGGTAAAATATATGCGGGAAGGGAATGTGGAAGTGAAAACAGAGGTTGAGGTTTTGGGAATTTCACAAGAAAAAGATCATATTGTCGTCGCCACAACCGGCGGCGGCCTGCGGGCCGCCGCCGTTATCCTGGCCACCGGCGGAATTTCCCGGCCGGAAACAGGCTCAACCGGCGAAGGCTTTAAATGGCTCAAAAAATTGGGGCACACTATTATTGATAATGATTTTGCGCTGGTTCCCGTTGCGTTAAGCGATGCGTGGGTAAAAAAACTAGCAGGCGTGAGTTTAAAAGACATCAAATTGACCACGTTTCAAAATAACCAAAAACAGGCCACGGGTAAGGGGAGTATCATGTTTGCTCATTTTGGCATTACAGGCCCACTGGCGCTCAACCAAAGCCGCGAAATCGGTGAACTCTTAAAATATGGCAAAGTGGAAGCCCAGATTGACCTGTTTCCCGCCAAAGACTTGGGTGCTGTAAGAAAAGAACTCCAAGAACTGTTGTCCGGCGAACCAAACAAAAAAATCAAAAATGTATTAAGTAAATTGGTCCCAGGCGCGCTGGCCTTGGCGCTCTTGGAAATTTCAACCATTAACGGTGAAACAAAAAATAATATGGTCAGCGCCGCGGACCGTAAAACCCTGGCCCAAGTAATGAAAGCCATTCCGCTGAATGTCAGCCACTTGCTGGGGGCGGACAAAGCCGTGGTTTCCAGCGGGGGAGTAGCCCTGGAAGAAGTAAACTTCAAAACCATGCAAAGCCGTAAAATCCCCAACTTGTATCTGGTAGGCGACGTCCTCAACATTGACCGCCCCTCCGGCGGCTACAGCCTTCAACTTTGCTGGACGACAGGTTTTGTGGCTGGTAATAATATTTAGGTTGTATTGAAAAACATTCTGAATGGGGGTAAAATTAGGTAAAAGTTATAGAAAGATGCGAGAAAAAATCCTTTCCCATGTTAAGCAAGAGCCATATTTTACCGAAGGGAATTTTGTATTGTATAAGGGATAAAAACGCAACCAACACACTTAAAAAGAATAATCCCAAATAGAATGTTGTCCACTGGAACAAGGGCGGCTTTTATAAAAAATAACAACCATGCAAGCTATGGAAAACGTAAAAAAAGAGTTTATTATGAAAAAGCGCGGTGAGATTCTTTCGGAGTTGGGGGATTATTTGAAAGAAATAAAACATGATATGTCGGTTGATCAGATACTTGCAGCAGTAAAAAATGATGATGACGATGAGGCCTTTGATGAGATGGTCATAATGTTGTCAGAAAGCGATGACGTGCCGGACTCCGAAACCGCCCAGGAGTTTGCCATGGAATTGTTTAACTATTTTCCACGCAAATCTTTTGGCGGAAAGTCTTTGGCCGAAAAAATGCCCTTTGACGAACTTCAAAAAATGGAAGAAGCATTTCAAAAGCTTAAAGATGGCACGGCAAGTTCAGATTATAGTTATACATTACCAGATTGATGTGGATAAGTTCCGTCCCCTAATTATTGCAAAGTGATAATATTAAGGAACACTATTAAAATTTTTATTATATGATCTCAAAAATGCAAAAAACGTGGCTGTGGATTTTCGGGGGGATGTTTGTCATCCCAGAGATTTTATGGAGCCCAATAGTAAATCTTTATTATGAATTCTACCAGTCTAGTTATAGCGGTAATGTGAAGCCCTTTAGAGATAATTTCCTTCAAAATTCAGATAACTTAAATTACTTAAAATTTGTTATTTGTTTCCAATTTATTGGTGTGATATTCCTACTTTTGTTTTGGTTAATTAATAAAAGAAATATGGATTCTCAATTAGTATTTTGGATTATCTTACTTTTATGTTTATCTATCGCATCGGTAAGTTTTCTTGCTGCTACCTTTGCCCTCACATTTAATCCGAATTTTGTTTTATAGGCATAAAAGTACTTTATGAAAAGTAAGATCATAATTTTATATGGCGTAATAATATCTCTTTCTCTGGGAGTTGCTAGTGTTAGCAGTGCGGCGACCATACTTACGGATAATTTTAATAGTTATAATGATGGAAGTTTCCACGGTCAAGGAGGGTGGGTTTCTAACCCTGCTTATATTATTGGATTCATTTCGCCAAAAGAAGGAGCGAAGGCATTGCGTTCTTTTAACTTTAACACCCCAGCAGCGGCTTATAAGTCCGGTGCATTATTAAACGATGGACAAATAACAGCATACGTCCGTCGTTTTGATGCTAATCAGCCGGGCATTTTTTCATTTATATTAAGGGAGGGCAATGTTCCTAAAATTGAAGTGAGGGGTAATTTTGGTGCTAATAGAAAGTTTCAATATGTGGACGGTTCTGTGGGTAGTTATATTAATTTCGGGCCGGTTTTTGGTCATGAGGATTGGTATGCTATTCAGATTCAATGGAGAAGTTCTGATCATTTTGCAAGATATAATATTGATGGTGGATCTTGGACAGATTGGACTCCCAGCATTGCCCCTTGGGTGTCGGGGCTAGATACGGTTAGGCTTGAAGGTGCTAATGCAATAGCTTGGGATGCTATTCAAGAAAATCTTATTGATGCAAAGACTCCAGTTTTGATTGTACCGGGGTTGATGGGCACTGAAATGAAAGATGGGGATGAATTGTTGTGGGCTAATATTCCGAAAATGTTTATTGATCCTAGTGATAATTTTCTAGATTCACTTGCGTTTAATTCTGATATAACTCCTTCTAGTTCTAGTTTGCGGCTGGCTGAAGTTATTAGGAAAAAACCTTTATCCGATTACACGGATGGCCTTATTAATGAATTTGTAGCAGGGGGTTACATAGAAAACCAAAACTTATTCACCTTTCCCTATGACTGGCGATATGGGGTGAGCGGAAAGTACTCTGACAAAAAAACAAATTCTGATTTATTGGGTGAAAAAATCCAGGAAATTTTAGCGCAAACGGGAAGCGATAAGGTTGATGTGATTGCCCATAGCCAGGGCGGATTGGTGGTAAAGAAATACGTCATGGATCATCCGGCTAACCACAGTATTGGAAAAGCGGTATTTGTGGGGGTGCCAAACACAGGGGCAGTAAAAGCGGTGAAAGTGCTTTTACTGGGAGACAGTTTTGATATCTCTTTTGCCGGATTCGGATTATCTGAAGCCGAAATTAAAAAGATTTCTGAAAATTTGCCCGCGGCCTACGATCTGTTGCCCAGCCAGCAGTACTATGATTCCAAAGGTAGTTTTATTAAAGTTGTCCAAAGAGATGGCTTTACTGCGACGCAAGAAGATTTAACCTACCAGGATTTTGAAAGCTATATAGCTGATGACCACAACTTAAACGCAATGGCGCTAGCTGGCGCTAAAAGTTTACACGATGCCAATTTTGACAACTTTGACATGCGGACTGCCGGGGTGGATGTGTATGCTATTAATGGATGCAACATTGGAACACTGGATAAAATTACCGAAAGCCGGCAAAGCACCCCGCTGGGGAATGTTACTACCGGTTATCAAATGATAACATTTAATGATGGCGATGAAACTGTTCCCATAGAGAGTTCTGCCAATCTGCCGGTGGATCAAAGCCACGTTTTTTATTCATTAAAAGTAAGGCATAGTAATTTGTTAAGTGCTAATGGCACCCGCCAGCAGATTGTGAATTTGGTTTCTGGTAGCAATCTTGGCGTGGGTGGTAATATCATAACCCAAGATAGCAGTAGGTGCGGACTTAACGGGAAGGTAATTTATAAACATAGCCCCATTGATATTCTCGCGGTTGATGAAAATGGCAATCATTCCGGGATTGCAGATGATGGCGCCATGGTAAATGAAATACCTGGAGCCGGTGTTGAAATATTTGGCGAGGAGGCATACTTATACCTACCCACGGATGAGGGGCAGGTATATGATGTTAACATACAGGGGACGGGGGCGGGGACGTATACCATTGGCAGCCAGAATATTGTGGATGGGGAAGTGACCAGTGCAGAAATATTCTCTAATTTGCCGGTGACGGAGGATTTGACGGGCATGGTTAATTTGGGCGGCGGGCAAACGACACTGACCGTACAAGAAAATTCAGAAAGTGCTCCGCAAACTATTTTGCCTTCGGCAGTTTTGGTTGGCGACGCGGTGGAAGACGTGGTGCCGCCGGTTTCTGTTGCCACCCTTTCCGGAATTATGGGCCAAGAAGGATTTTATAGAAGTGATGTTAGTGTTGAGATCAATGCCACTGACGAAAATTCAGGCGTGTTGGCATTGCATTACAAGATTGATGGCGGGGCGTGGCAAAGCGCGGCCGCCGTGGCGGCCGCGCTTACCGTCACCACCGAAGGTGAACATATTATTACTTTCTTCGCCACCGATAACGCGGGCAATAACGAACAAGAACAAACCTTGGATTTTGTGATAGATAAAACTGCGCCCGAAGCGGTAATTGAATTTGACCCGGTGGCCAAAGATTTGAAATTTTCTTCACCAGAACCAAGCGTTGTTGTTACTGACAACAATAATGTGATTACACTAGCCGACCAGGCAGGCAATGTAACCGAGTTGAAATTAAAAAGTAACAATGGCAAAGGATTTATGCGGGCGGAAATAATATCGCTAAATTACAACGGGGTACCCGCCGACATTAATAAAAATACTATGATGTTTGTGTGGAGTTTTGATAAGCAGGATAATTTAAAACAATTCATCCAACAGGTAATATCCAAAAAAGATTATATGATTACCACTGTTTTTGACGGCAAAACCACCAAAGTTATCGGCAAAGACTCCTCGGGCCGAATTTACGAAACGTTCAGCGGTTTAAAAATGATCAAAATTTCAATCAACAAAGGGGATTTTGGGTGGAGTTATTAGGTGGGAATGTTGCAGTGGGCCGTGTAAACGCTTCAGACTATGTTTGAAGCGTTTATTTGTGATAGAATAGTTTCATGGCAGACATAAAACCCCCCTTCGCGCAAGGCTTCGGCGGGGCGAAGCAAGATAAATATAATGCGGTGTGGGTGAGCCACAGCTCAATTAATGACTTTTTAAAATGTCCGCGGGCTTACTTTTTACACAATATGTATAAAAATGAGCGGGGCAGGAAGGTGAATATTGTAAATGTACATTTGTCACTGGGAATTTCTGTGCATGAAACACTGGAAGGTTTATTAAACTATAAAGCAGAGGAACGCTTTAAAAAGCCTTTGTTACAAACATTTGAAGAAAATTGGGTGAAAGTTTCAGGCAAAGTGGGCGGATTTAAAAGTATGGAAGAAGAAATGGAAGCTAAAGAACGCGCGAGGCGCATGATTGAACGTGTGGACGCGCACCGCGGGCCGTTGGAAAAGCTGGCCGTTAAATTGCCACCGCATGCCAATAATATGCCACCGAATTTTTATTTATCAGAAAAAGATAATATTATTTTATCCGGGAAAATTGATTGGCTTGAATATGTACCGGAAAACGATAGTGTGCGCGTGATTGATTTTAAAACCGGTAAGAATGACGAAGATAAAGATTCGTTACAATTGCCGATTTATACGTTGTTATTGAATGCCTTGCAAAAAAGGAAGGTTTCAGGCGCAGGTTATTGGTATATTGAGAGAAACGATGAGCCGACAGATGTTGAATTGCCGGATATTAAAAGTGCGCATAAGCGGGTGCTAGAAGCGGCTTTAAAGGTGAAACAAGCCAGGGAGGTGGGAGTGTTTGAATGCCCGCGTGGAGCCGGGGGATGTTTTGCCTGTAAACCGTTTGAAAAGATTATCAATGGGGAAGCCCAGTTGGTAAAGGTGGATGAGGAGCGCAAAACGGAGTTGTATTTAATTTGAAATTTGAAAT
>Ga0155112_102_pt1 | contig 54355 bp, 67 predicted proteins | sample RifCSPhighO2_01_FD_106080 | JGI IMG/M metagenome (GOLD analysis project Ga0155112, IMG submission 106080) | Candidatus Staskawiczbacteria bacterium RIFCSPHIGHO2_01_FULL_41_41 | reverse complement strand
CCCAAGGCGTTGCCGTCACTGGCAGACGGGGCGAAACTGGTGCCGTCCAGCTGAACTTCATCGGCCAGGGTGCCGGCGGTCATCACCGCCAGGTCTATTCTTCCGTCTTCCGAGAGATCGGTGACATCGGTGGCTACCCAGGTTAAGCGGGCAAATTCCGTCTGGGTGCCGGCGGCATCGGATAATCTTAACGTGGCGTAGGCTTCATCGGCGGCGGTAATGGTGGCCCGGTCTCCTTGTAAAATGGCCGTCTGGACGCTGGCGCCGTCGGTGGAGTTAGTTAAGGTCAGCAAGTTGGCGGCGGCCGAAAGAGCCAGGCTGGTGCCGGTGGCGGCTCCTAAAACCGGGGTGACCAAGGTGGGGCTGGTGGAAAAGACCACATTGGTGGTGGCCGTTCCGGTGGTGCCGGTGGCGGCGTTTAGGTAATTGAGTTGGGCGGCGGTGGACGTCATGGCCGTGCCGTTTAAGTCTAAAGCATCAATGTAGGCCGTGCCGTCAATGTAGATGTCTTTCCATTCTACGGTGGCTGAACCCAGGTCGTCGGTGTCATCGGTGTCAGAGATTAAAGAGGTGTTGATGGCTACGGAGGCGAGGTTATCCAAAGCAGTACTAGCTCCCCCACCCGATCCTGTTTGCCAAGTTGGCAAAACCCCCGCTCCGTTTGAAGTTAATACCTGGCCTGAAGTTCCCACTCCGGAAATTTGTTGAAGGGCGCCAGTCGTAGTGGTTCCTCCTGATAAAAGCGCGTAGGCAGTAAGCGATGAATTGCCAGTTCCTCCATTACCTACGGTCAAAGAAGTGGTAGTCAGACTTAATGAACCAAAAGATCCGGTGCCGGTAGTGGTTATATTTTTACTGCCCAAATCAACCGCGGCGGTGGCTCCCGTGTATGGCACTGATTCGGTTACAGTGCAATTGGCATCGGTTGGGAGACAGGAAGGATCAGTAGTTTCACCCGGACTATACGGTAAGGCAAAGACATAGAATGCCGTAGAAAACAAACCGGCCAAAACTAATCCAGTAATCAATGAGGAAAACAAATTCCCTTCTTTGGGCCAGAAGATTTGTCTTAATTTTTTAGAAATATTTTTCAATGTTAGCAACTTATATTCACTAAATTATTTATTTATTTTACCACAAAAGACAGTACTCGCCCTGTGCATAATCTTCAATGCAATAACTTTCTGCTTTTTAAAAATTACCGAGCCCGGCAACTATCAAAAAGCAGAAAGCTAATACATCTTTCTCACCAAGATTTCCAATAAATTTTTCACTCCGGCCTGGATTTCCGCCTCATTAGTGCCGCCGGTAAACTGTTCCCACTTTGCCAAAATTTCCGGGTCATTAATATCGCGTATGGCATTTTCCAGTTTCAGCCGGTCTTCAAAAGAAATCTCTTTGTCGGTTTTTAATACTTTTTGGATAAATAAGCTTAAGAAGTTAACCACTTTGACATTGGTTTTCTGCCGGGCCAGTTCTTTTTGGGCTTCCCTGACTTCCTGAACTTTCACAAAACTCTGAACGGCGAAAAAGACAACTGCTACCAGAAGAGCCGCCACGACGACCATTAGCAGAATGCTTTTTTTATTTGTTTGCACTGAATTATTTAATTCCATTTTGTATATTACTTACTTGTATGTTATTTTTTTGTTTCTCCCGAATTTTATCCCGATAAAAGTTATAGAGTAACATCAAGACAACCGCAACCAATAGAATTGTTTTCCAGTCAACTATGTTCAAAAACCAATATTTGGTTTTCAGTTCAATGTTGATATGAATCCCGCTCCCCTCTTTCACTTCAAAGGGTTTCCCGTCATAACTTAAATATCCGGGAGAGTCGACCTTTAAATAATAATATCCTTCGGGCACTAAAAATGAATAAGTTCCCCGGATGTCTGTGGTCTGGGGGTTTTCCTGCTGGAATTCTTTGGCCGGCCAAAGTTCATACTGCTTGCTTTCGGGGTTTAACCAATATAAAGAAGCGATAGCTCCGGCAATTCGGGTTTCCATATCCCCGTTTTTTTCATAAATATATCCCTCGGGGTCAATTAACGTAATCAGTTTTATTTCTTTTTCCTGATCACCGTCCACGTAATCAATGACGGTAATAATTTCATACTCACCGTCAACCACCGGAGTTTGGATGGTAGAAATATAAACTCCGTTTCCACTGTCTTGGTATTCAAATTCAGAAATTACCAGTCTTTTTTCTATGGTTGATGCATCTGGGAATTCCTGTGTATTTATTTTTTGAGTTGCTCCTTCAATGGGAATTTTGATGCTTGGCTCGGCCAACGCCGCCAAGCTGGGATTGGCAAACAGCAGTGAAGCTGACATAGTATTTAAATCAGATTTGACGGATGGGGAATTATATTTTTTTGATTTAAACACCACATATCCGGTCATTTTTCTAACTTCCTGTTCGGTTCTTACCACCAACTGTAAATGCTGGCTGGAAAGAACTTTAATGGTTTGTACCGGTTTTCCCTGGTTGTTAATTGACAGCGCCACATTTAAATCAACCAACCCACCGGCAACTTTAGCGAACACAATTTCCGAAGGAATGCTGTTTTTGGCAATAGCTGATAATTTTTCAATGGGTACTCCTTTGGGCACCGCAAACTTCCCAACTGCGATGGTTGGTTTGGGCAATACAGTTTCAGTGAGATTGGGCAATTTTAAATTGGCATTGGAAAGTTTTTGAAGATCCGTAATTTTATTAACCCCGACTTCGTTAAAGGTTTTTTGCACTTGGGGAAATTTTTGGGCAAGAAGTTTTACATCTGAAGGCAAGGGCTGCAGCACTAGCCTGGCCAGGGTCATGGTTGAAATATAGTGAAAAGCTCCCTTAAACGCGGGCGGAGTAATTTGGGGAACGGTAATGGCAACTTTGGGTAATTCCTTTGGCTTAAAAAACTGGGGGAATAAAAATTGAATGCCTTCGGTCAATTTTTTAAAAATATCCACGACAGGGGGTTGATAAGGTATGGGCGTGTCGTACACTGAAAATCCAGCTTTTATAACGGGGCTTGCATTGCCCGCCAAATCTTTAGCAAAAACCTCTACTTGATGGTTACCTATTCCCAAATTGCCGACAGGCAGCACCCAATTGCCCCATTGGTCGCTTGGCACAATTCCATAATAACCATCCAACAAAAAAATAACCTGGGCACCGGGCTCTGCGGTTCCGGTAATGGCAATCTGTTCAACCGTATCATACGATTTTTTTAAAACGCCAAGATTAATAAGTGGCGGCTGGGTGTCTAATATAATATTGGCCGATACGATGGGCGAAACAAGGCCCTGGGTATTATAAAATTTAGCATACACCGTTTTTAAGCCATCGGATCCGGGCAGTACCCAATTTTTATTCTCAGAAAAAAGTTCTTGGAAAGCGTTGGCAAAATCCACATTATCAGAAACCATCATTTTATCCACAACTACGCCCCCTTTAAGAGAAAGTGTAACATTTTTACTGTTGGTATACTGATTTTCATTATTTATGACAATACCAAACGGTCCATCATAAGTTCCGCTAGTCTCGCCACCACCGCCACCGCCAGATACCGACCCCCCCCCGCCGCCCGAAGAACGGGTACTAGCTGGCCGCCAGTCTGTGGTTACGTTACAGTTAGCGCAATTAAAATTAATACTTACATTATTATCTCCTGTTGCCGTTCCGGAAAATACACCTGAAGAACTTACCGTCACCCCACTAAAATTTATCCACCCCGTGCCTTCACACCAAGCTTTTCCTGAAAGAGTACCCTCGCTATTATTTACCACGCCGCTATTAGTAGGGTCTAAATTAATGCGACCCATGTTTTCATTCCAAGCATATCCAGTTACCACAGAATCGGTAATGTGCGTGTTCCCATTGGTAGTGCCAAAATTAATCCAGCCAATCTGGCTGGACCAGGCGTAACCGGAAATAGTGCCGTCAGTAGTTGAAGCAAAAACCGCTTGCGCTGGCAAACCTATAGCTGTAACAACAATAAATAAAAATACAAAAAACTTGCCCAAAATGTATTAGAATCTTTGAATTACGAAATGCACGTTTAATATTTTCTTTTCAGGTCTTTTCTCCTGAAAGCATTTCGTAATTTAAAGATTAGATATTAGAAATATTCATTCATTTTACCACTAAAAAAAGTTGTCAACAATGTGGATAACTTCACACTTCCAGCAGCAAAAAAATCACCATGCGGTGATTTTTTTGCTGCCCTGACATCCTTTAAAATTTCTATGAAATTTTAAGTGGGTGTCCTCAAGTCTTAACCAAGGCTAAAACAAATATTGGACTCCCTTGATAAATGTAATATAGAATATTTACTGGACCTCAGAGCTATCTTCATTGTAACTCTTCCAAAAACCAAGTCAAGTGTTTATAACTCCAAGATTGCCACCATCTGCTTTATTAAAGAAACCACCACCGGCGGAGGCATTAAAGAATTAACCGCATTGCCTTCATCATCTTTTACTTCCCAGGGTTTTTCTTGGACCGTTACTTTTTGCAATGCAAAGTCAAATGTATAATGGTACTCCGGAGTAATTTCATAATCATCGTAGTGTTCTTTCGTTTTATTTACGGGAATGGAATTACGCAACAATATCCTTTTGATTCCGTGCATATTATAAATTTGTCCCATCAACAGCCCGTCTTTATCCAGCCTTTCTTTGATCGGCTCAATGCCCAACTCATCCCCCTCTTTGGTAATCATGCGGGCTCCGCTGCAGCTGGCATTATCGCACATCAGATAATACGAATTGCGCTCGGCATCATAGCCGACATGTTTGGTAGGCAACAATTTCAAATTCCTGGACGTATTGCACAGGGGGCAAATTAACCGATATTTAACTCTTTCATCAATGACATTAGTTGGGACATCTATTAGGACAAAAATATCCGGATCTTGGCGGTAATCAATCAGGTTTTTAAAAAACAACGAATAAGAAACCTGATCCAAGTCGCGCGGAAAACCATCTAAAAAAATAGCTTTTTTACCCATCTTTGAAATTTCCCTTTCCGTTAACGCCAAAATCAATTCTGAGGGCAACAGTACTTTCGTTGACCGATTCTCCATGGCCTTAATAATATCCTCCACGGAAACGGGCCCGCGGTATTTTTTGTGCAAAAAATCAACTAATTCCTGTTTTTTGGCCGGGTTTTTGAGGGCTTCATCAAAGCCGCGGATCATATCCCCGATGGAAAGATGCTCTATCTTTTGGGAGTCAATAACTTCCTTGAACATTTTGGCATAGGTGCCCTTTCCGGAAGATTTTTTTCCCAGCAAATACACGATAAAGGTTTTATCTTTTAGGTAATCCTGCAGCTTTTTAATTTCCGCCCCGGCTTTGTATTCAAAATACGCCTGACGATCTTTTGCATCCGTCAAGTCAAATGTTTTCTCGCCGGTTTTAGTCTTAAAAATAGGAAAATCCATAGTGGTGAATTATTTTATTTGAATCTTCTCTCCATCGCTTACAAACTTAATATCCCCCCGCTGATCTGTCCTCAAAACCGTTATACCAAATTTCGCCAACCTTTGCAAAACTTCCGGCGTGGGGTGACCATAGGTATTTTCCCCGCCCACAGAAATGACGGCCACTTTTGGATTAACAGCCTGCAAAAAACTTTCAAAAGAAGAATATTTAGACCCGTGGTGCGCCACTTTTAATACGTCTGAAGCAACGCCTCCCGCCGTTACCAACTGCTCTTCAACCTTGCTGGAAATATCCGCGGTAAATAAAAATGATTTTTTACCGTAGGCCAGACGTGCGACTATCCCCGTATCATTAGCTTCTTTAAAAAACTGGCCTTCTAAATTTTCAAATGGATGCAACACCTCAACCGCCGCCCCGCCAGAAGTTATCACAAGCCCCGGCTTGGCAATAATAATCTGACTTCCCCGCTCTTTGGCTTTTTGCAACAGCGAAAGCCACTCTTGGTAATTTGCCCCCTCACGCTCCATGCCGGTCCAGACAATGTAATCTGCTTTATATTTTTTCAGTATTTCTAATATTCCCATCAGGTGGTCCGCGTCAGGGTGGGTGAGGATAACCACATCCAACGATTTTTGCCAAAAGGGCAACCGCCCCGATAATTTGCTTAAAACCGCCGCATCCGGCCCGCCGTCAATGACTATGTTCCTGTGCGCCGGAGTCCGGATAAATATGGAGTCCCCCTGCCCGACATCCAGTATTTCCACGTTCAAATAGCGCGGGCCCGCCAACATGAAAACTTCTTTAAAAACCAAAAAATCCAAAACAACCACCATGGCAACAAGTCCCAGCAATATCTTGTTTTTTGTAACCATACATCTATTATACCGCCAGTTGCCAACAAAAAACACCGGCAATCCGATGTTCTTTGGCCACGAAACGCGCTGTGGCAACTCTTATTTTTTCATTCCCATAATGCGAAACATTTTTGTCCCGCACTTTTCACAGGCTCCCGTCATGGCCAGGCGCACCTTGCCCCCCTTGCCCTTCATGGTCACCTGCTTTTCATCTTTCATCATACGCTTCGCTTTGCATTTTACGCAATATGCTTCTGTTGCCATTTTTTGACGATTTAATTTATTAAGAAAGGTGTTTTGAAACGAGTTTTGTCATTTCAAACATGGTAACCTCACCTTTTCCGCCAAATACTGCTTTCAGTTTCGCATCTGCTAAAATATTCCTTTTGTTCTTTGGATTTTGGAGATTATTTTTTTTGATATATACCCAAATATTTTTTACCACCTGGCTTCTGGGCATCGGACCCTTCCCAACCACCTCTTCTAAATCAGCGCTTAATTTCATTGGCTTCATAAAAGCCGAATTTGCTTTTCCTGGCATAATTTTTTTTAAATAAATTATAATTAATGATAATCGACCTTGTTTTTTAAAGCTTTCGCGATATTGCGAAAACCGGTTATGAACACTATTGCCCCATTTTAGCCTATAATGGTGGGAGGCGCAAGCCTGTGTCAACCCAGCACCACTTTCCCATACCAATTTTTCACATCTGTCAAACTATTTTTATAAAAATTATTATTAAACTACTATATAGATTATTGGAGGAAAGTGGTGCTGGGTCAAGGTTTTTTCAACTTCTGATTAAAAAAATTGATAATGTCAATATACCCGATGATGCATTGCTTGCTCTGGCCGTCCCACAAAAACGGCACTCCGATGCTTTCAACATCCAAGCCGCAGGTCTGAGCCTTATCCTGCAATTCATTGCGGTTATAGTCGCTTTCCAGCACATTCAACCTTATGTATTGCAGTTTTTCGGCCGCATTACTATCCCGTAAATAGTCGTCAACCTTGGCGCAATAAAGGCATTCATTGTGGAAAAATAACACCATGCTATCTTTATAGGGATCGTGTTTTTCAAAATATCCGGTAATGTTTAAAAACCCCACATTGGCGTATATCAGCCCCCCCAAAACTACCACGGCTACACCCACGGCAATGGCCACTGGCAACACATATTTTTGTGGCTTTCGCAAACGGAGCAATGCCGATATTTTCAGGGGGGTAATCCGATACAACCAAGAAAACATCTTATTCTTTTTCATATGGATATTATACCACATAACAGATTTGTGGCACGACCCTTTGCGCTTCATCAATATTTAACCTATAATATAAATGGTATTACAACCAAAAAGCACCTTTCACAACAAGGGGAGGCTCACATGCTTTCAAATCAGTCCAGTAGGCAAAGATACCGGATAAGGGTTATGGCAGAAACGGATATCCCCAACATGCTTGGTTTTATGAAAGCCATGGGCGACTTCCCCTATCAAAAAGAAAACCTCATGGACATTGTAAAAAAGAAAAGTCTTCTTGGGGTCATCGCCCTGGCAAACGAGTCTATCGCCGGCTTTACCTTTTTGAAAGGCCAGCGGATTTTCGACATCTATGTTGCGCCACCCCTGCGCAACCGGAATATCGGCACCCGCATAATTGGTGCCTTGAAAGAATGGGGCATCAATGAACTTTCCGCGCTAGTCAGGGAAGACGACCTAGCCACCCAGCTCTTTCTTGCCAATAAAAATCAATTCCGGCACATTGAAACCGTTGCAGGGGCATTTGCGACCCCCGTGCTATTGGATGACCCCGCAGGCGGAGAATACAAAATGACCAATGGGTACAGGATGAAATATTCATCCAATCCCGTTCCCCCCGTTTCCACCGTCAATCGGATAACTTTTGCATCAGCAGAAGAAAAAAATTTCTAGTAACCCAAGCAACCAAAAACCACATTGGAGGATGTGGTTTTTTAATGCTTTATGATTTCATAGCCGGCCACCCCAAACGCCACCGATACGTTCAATGATTCTTTTTTGCCTTTCATAGGCAGGCTGATAATAGCATCTGATAATTCTAATGCCTTTTTGGAAACACCCTTGACTTCGTTGCCGATAATTAATGCCATGGGAAAGCGCGGCTTAAATTGGCTATAATCCACGGATTTTTTACTTTGTTCCAAGGCAACAATGGCGATTTTTTGAGATTTTAATTTTTCTATAAGGCGCCATATTTGCTTATGATGTTCCCATGGCACCATTTTTTCTGCGCCGAGCGCAGTTTTACTAATCTTTGCCTCCGGCGGCTTGCCCGAAATCCCACATAAAAAAACCTTCGTCACTCCCAGCGCATCTGCTGTCCTGAAAATAGAACCAATGTTTTCCAAGCTACGGATGTTATCACAAATCACAAAGAAGTCTTTTTGGACCAACATTAAAGTAGTTGAAAATCATTGATAACCAACCCAAAGTTATACCCCAAAAATTTTGCGGCTTTACGGCAGAAAATCATTCTTTCGGTAAAAATCTCAAAATATTCTATGATAGGACAAAACTTGGTATCAATTTTTAGGGTCAGTGTAATCCGCTTTTCTTTTTTATCTACCTTCACAGCACTTTCCGTAGTGGCGTAATTAACCCGGTCATGAATGTCAGACTTGGTTTCTTCCATGCTTTGTTTGGCTACACGGCTACGGTGCACATCCGATTTATCCGCCAACACCACCAAGGCTGAAACATTGTGCACAAAATTCATTTCGTATTTGTCGTGGTTTGAGATTGCTTGTATAATCATGGCCAATTCCCTGGGCTCAAACTGACCGGTAAATACCTGGCCGAACAGCAACCCCCCAAAATGGTGGTGCAAGGTTCTAGTCATAAAATTTCCCATGTCATGACAAAAGCCGGCAATGGCCGCTAATTCCCCCTCGCGTTCATCCAGCCCTATAGCCGTAGAAATTTCCAAGACCCTTTGGGAAACCACTTCCGAATGGCGCAAGCCATGATTAGTGTAACGCAAGGCCTCCATGGCTTGCTCGGTCTGGTTGATAAATTCTAAAATCTGCGGATTCTTTTTAACGTCGTTTAAAGTTATCATATTATGTTTTATTAAATCTTTTTTCTACTTCCTGCCAATTGACCACGTTCCACCAAGCTTTTAGATAATCCGGCCGAACATTTTTGTATTGCAAATAATAAGCATGCTCCCAAACGTCGTTTCCCATAATCGGATAATGGCCATCGGACATGGGGTTATCTTGGTTAGCCGTTGATAGGATTTCCAATTTTGCCTGCCCTGAGCCTGTCGAATGGGTCCTAACCAACCACACCCACCCGCTACCAAATCTTTTTGCCCCGGCCTCATTGAATGTATTTTGGAATTCTTCAAAACTGCCAAAAGTCTTTTTGATTTCTTCTAAAAGCGCGCCAGTTGGTTCTCCTCCACCCCCGGGTTTCATTATCTCCCAAAACATTGAATGGTTAACATGTCCGCCAGCATTATTACGCACCGCCATACGAATTGCTTCCGGTACCGTATTTAAATTCATTAACAATTCTTCAGCTGATTTTCCAAAAAGTTCCGAGAACTTTTCCAGCGCTTCATTTAAATTTTTAACATAACCTGCATGATGCTTATCGTGATGAAGCTCCATAATTTCTTTTGAAATGTAAGGTTCCAGCGCATCATATGCATACGGCAACTGGGGCAAAGTGTGAATATTTTTATTCATAGTTTCATTATACCAAAACTTTCACTATATTTCACCACGCTTTATCTTCTCCCTAATGTTAGCCACATAGGCGTTAAAATAATGCAAATTGTGAAAAGTGATTAACCTTAACGCCGTGATCTCCCCCGCCCGCAATAAATGACAAATATAGGCTTTGGTGTAATTTAGGCAAACTTGGCAGACGCAGTTTTTATCCAACGGTTCCAGTTTTTTTAAATATTTTTGGGTGCGCATAATCAGCTTGCCTTCGCTAGTAAAAGCCACGCCGCGGCGGGCGTAATGGGTTGGTGCAGTGCAATCAAAGGTGTCCACCCCGCATTTGATCATTTTTTCCATGTCGTCTAAATGCCCTACTCCCAATAAATGGCGCGGCTTTTTTTCCGGTAATTCTTTAATCACCCAATCAAGCATTTTTGGCATTTGGCGCTTATCGTCGCCAAATTCTCCGCCAATGCCAAAACCGTCAAACGGCAAACTAGCCATGAATTTTGCGCTCTCAATCCGTAAATCTTTATACTTTCCGCCCTGGACAATGCCAAAAAGCGCCTGGTTGGATGTTTTGACCTGCAAACAAATTTTTGCCCAAGCATGGGTTTTTTCCAATGATCTTTTGGTGTATTCGTGGTTGGCCACCGGTGAAGTGCATTCGTCAAAGGCAAAAATAATATCGGCACCAATGTCTTGCTGGATTTTTATACTTTCGCGCGGGCCGATAAACAATGGCCGGCCATCAACGGGAGATTTAAAATACACCCCATCTTGAGTAATTTTAATATGTTTGGGCTTTTGGTTTACGGTCACTTCGGCATCGTGCGCCTGCTTTAGAATTTTCCCCACGCCGTGGTCGCGGCCAAAGCCCAAAGAAAATACTTGAAAGCCGCCTGAATCCGTCATCATAGGCCGATTAAAATTCATAAACTTGTGAATGCCGCCGGCTTTTTTCAAAAACTGTTCACCTGGCTTGATGTGTAAATGAAAGGTGTTGGCAATAAGCATGGGTGAATTTACCTGTTCAATTTCTTCACTGGTTAACGTTTTTACCGTGGCCTGAGTGGCCACGGTAACCAAACACGGAGTTTCAACCACTCCGTGTGATGTTTCTATCAACCCCAATCTGGCATTACTGAGTTTAGATTTTTTTAAAATTTTAAAATTCATGAATTTATGGAGCGAAGCGAATAAATTCACCTCGCAAATGTGGCTAATATCTATGGCATTCCTTGCGGCCACATTTGCGCTGGATACATTAATATTTTCTACGGCTGCAAAATATCTTCTGTTTTTCCGTTAATGGAAATGACCACGCTTTTGACCGTGGGGAATTGTTTCAAAGTTTTTTCAATTTGGGCCCTGATTGCCGTAACCCTGCAAGCGCCGGCCACTTGCGCGCCCAATGTTTCATCAAAATCGGCAGTTGCCACGCCGTTTACGATATTCACGCTTTTTACGGTAACGCCATAATTAATGTTGGTTGAAAACCCCCCAATCCCTTCCGCCCCTGTCGGGCCCTTTAACAATTCACGCAATGCGGCGCTGGCAATGGCTTGGGTTTTAGGGATTTCCCTTTCCAACGCTACCACATTTTCACAGACGTCGCCTTTGCTAAAATACACTTTTACCTTTGCCGTTTCAGTTATTTTCAACATGATAGGCACGCGGATTTCCTTGTCATTTTCAGGAAGTCCCGAAGGGTTGTCTTTGGCGAAGACCAAAAATCCCGGCCCGTCTTTTTTGGCAATAAAAGTTATTTCCCCCTGAAAAGGCACGTAATCAGCAGTCATCCATTCGCTTTGAGCCTGCACATAGGAATTTGCCAAAACGTTGCCGTCTTGATCTATAACTTTAATGGGAAAACTGGCTTCAAAAAACCAACTGCCCCGCGCCTCGCCGGTTATGGTTAGCGGAGGCTGCACCGTGTCGCCCGCCTTTACGGAAATGTTGCGCACATCCGCGGTATCTTGCGGCGGGTTATTATTGGTATTTTGAGGCCACAGCAAAAGGCCGGTGAGCGCGATAATAATGGCGGCTAACGCAATGACACTAATGATGAGATTTTTATTCATATGAATTTACGGAGCGAAGCGAGGAAATTCACCTCGTAAATGGGGCCAATATCTATAATATTCTTTGCGGCCCCATTTACGCTGGATACCTTGCTTGCGGTTAATTGATTTCATCCTAATCCCTGCCGCATAAAAAATCAATTACCTGGCGCTAGACATGGTTTTTAATAAAAGGTACAATTACATTAATCTAGGAAAAGGTCGTTTAATTAGTCAAAGAAAAAAATACATGTTCGATAACAATAACAATGGGGGCGGAAATTTCACTCCCCGCCCAAAAGTGCAAGGGAACTGGAAATGTTCAGATTGCGGTAAAGAAATAACTGAACTTCCTTTTGAACCGGCCCCAGACAGGCCTATTTACTGCTTGGATTGCTGGAAGAAAAACAGGCCTCCAAAGCGTTACTAAGGTAACGCCGCGGAAAAACGCGGAATTTAACGCAGAAAAATGCACAAAAACGTTTCAACAAAAAATCGCCCTCAGGCGATTTTTTGCTGCATGCAAGAAAATTACATAGCTCCCTTTTTTGACATTGCCATCCAGCCAACATATACCGCTGACAAACCTACCAAGATATAGATAAGGTTAACCAACATTGGCCATGTGCCAAAGATCATCCATACCACATTGGTGCTGCCCGTTAGTCCTAAGATCCCCCAATTTAAACCGCCAACTACCAACAAAATAAGGGCGATCATGTCTACCATTTTCATGTTCATTTTTTTAAAATCGATTAATTAATAGTAATCTTTTTTAACAAAACGACCTTTCCCCGTTAAAATGTTAACGATTTATTAATTATACCATTTTTGCAATTAACCACGTCAAACAAGTTATCCACTAGTCCACCAAACACCTCACTTCATTGCCCTCCCGTACTTCTAAAAATCCCGATTTAATTTCAAAAAAATGTTCCTGATTAGCCGTATCAATAACTTTAGCCACGCCTGGCTTTAATACGCCAATATACGTTTCATGATTATCTAATATAGTAATCTCGCCCACCATGGTTTTGCAGTTTAAAAGACGAGCCTGGCCAGAAAATAGCACTTTTTTTAATGAATAAACAGAAAGTTTCATTACTTTAAAATCACAAATTCAAAACACGTTTTGGATTTATTTATTGTAATTTTGATATTATTTGGGATTTATTATTTTGTATTTTGGATTTCACTAATATCTCCTTTCATATAAAAACTATCCTCGGGAACTTCATCGTGCTTGCCTGCCAAAATTTCTTCAAAACCCTTAATGGTATCTTCCAATTTTACGTATTTTCCGGGAATATTACTAAACACTTCCGCCACATGCACGGGCTGGCTCAAGAATTTTTGAATGCGGCGCGCCCGGCTGACCGCTTTTTTATCTTCAGCTGACAATTCTTCAATTCCCAAAATGGCAATAATATCTTGCAAATCTTTATAGCGCTGCAGGGTTAACTGTACGCCGCGGGCCACTTGGTAATGCCTCTCGCCTACAATTTTTGGATCCAGCGCGCTTGAAGTTGAGGCCAACGGATCAACCGCCGGATAAATTCCAATCTCAGTTAGCGCGCGGTTAAGCACAATGGTTGAATCCAGGTGAGAAAAGGTGGTGGCCGGAGCCGGGTCAGTAATATCATCAGCTGGCACATAAATGGCCTGTACGGAAGTAATAGACCCATTTTTAGTTGAAGTAATCCTTTCCTGCAATTCTGCCATTTCTTGCGCCAATGTCGGCTGATACCCCACGGCTGATGGCATTCTACCTAAAAGCGCTGAAACTTCTGAACCCGCCTGCGAAAACCGGAATATATTATCAATAAACAAAAGCACATTTTTCTTTTCTTCGTCACGGAAATATTCGGCCATGGTCAGCGCACTCAAAGCCACGCGGGCGCGAGCCCCCGGCACTTCATTCATTTGCCCATACACCAGCGCCGTTTTTTGCAAAACCCCCGATTCACTCATTTCCTGATACAAATCATTTCCTTCGCGTGTTCTTTCTCCCACTCCGGCAAACACCGAAGCTCCCCCACTTTCCTCCGCCACATTCCGAATTAATTCCATCAACAAAACCGTTTTTCCCACTCCGGCTCCGCCAAACAGCCCAACCTTGCCCCCCTTAATAAATGGAGCAATTAAATCAATCACTTTAATGCCGGTTTCAAACACTTCCACTTTGGTGGTCTGGTCAACAAACGGCGGCGCAGGCCGGTGAATGGGCCAGTATTTTTTAAATTGTAATTTGTGATTTGTAATTTGTGATTTATTCAGTGTTTCTCCCAACACATTGAAAATATTCCCCAGCACTTCTTGCCCCACAGGCACTTCAATCTGTTTACCGGAATCCGTGACTTCCAACCCCCTCTGTAACCCATCAGTCGACTGCAAAGAAATCGCCCTCACTTTTTGCGTATCCAAGTGTTTTACCACTTCCAAAGTCACTTCCCCATTCGGCCCGGTAACCTTCAAAGCATTATAAATCTCCGGCAAATTTGTTTGCTCTGGAAATTCCACATCCACCACCGACCCAATAATTTGTACAATTTTACCTTTGTTCATGTATTTTTTAATACGTACTGCTCGTCCGTCTTTTTACATCAAACACCCAAACCATATTTTTTACCGGAAATATTTCATATAAAATTCTATAAGAACCTGTTCTGCACCGCCAGACGTTTTCCTCACCTTTGAGTTTTTGCACGTCACCCTGATATGGATTTTTTTCCATTTCTTCAATTACAAATAAAAGACGCTGAACGTCTTTTTTGGGAAACTTTTTAACATCTTTTAAAACCCTATCTGCAACCTTAACGTTCCAAGGCATGGCGTAGTTTTACCAATGAAAGATATTTCCCATTTTTTATCTGTTTTCTTCCTTCGTAGATAGCCCGTTTTTCAGCCACGGTGGCAATTACCATTGGTACGATTTTTTTCAATTCCAAATACTCCTCGTAGTCTTTGCGATGGATAACCACCAAATTACCTTCAGATAGCATTTTTTTAGAAAGAATAACTGCTTTTTCCATATATTTTCTAAGTTTAGTATAGAATTTTTAGCCCCCTATGTCAATTTTCTAACTCCACACACAAAGACGCTATTAGGTTGATCAGCATTACATCAATCCAATAATTTGTACAATTTTACCTTTGTTCATATTTATGATTTTTCTTTAAAGCAATACTGCGAAAACAAGAAATCCTTAACCCTGATTTTTACGTAACGATAATTCATATTTCCCATCTCTTCCACTGGCACCAAATCATCCGTTAACCCCATCAAATCATCATAACTAACTTCCCCCTTATCGCCCTTTATTTCTTCACACCGAGCACGAATTCTTTCAATATCACCAATTAAATTTTCCACACCAAAAACTTCCCATTCACCTTGTGTCTTCACGCCATCTACAATATATCGCCGATTCCTTAATATATCAAAAAGCTCATCAAAATTTTCAGCAAATTTTAACGCCTTATACTCTTTCATTTTACCGAATTTTGCCTCGAAAGCTTCTCTTTCTGCATCGTCGCCTTCTTGAGGACTTGGCTGTTCTGATTCCATATTTTTTAAAATTAATTGATTAAAAATTTATTGATAATTGATACTTGATACTTGATAATTCTCATCTACGCTTGCGCTTCCGCACCAGCTGAAATTTCAATAATCTGGTTAGTAATACCCGCTTGCCGTACCTTGTTGTATTGTAAATTTAATTTTTGACCTAAATCGCTGGCATTATCTGAAGCGGTTTTCATGGCCAATCTGCGGGCGCTGTGTTCTGAAGCATTGGCCTCTAAAATAACATGATAAACTTGCATAAACAGTAAATGCCTGGCTAATTTTTCTAACACTTTTTCTGGCGAAGGTTCAATCGTATAAGTTTGGTTATTGTTTCTTGTATCTTGTATCTTACTGATAATATCTGAAAATCTGCCAGTGGCTGGAACAATTTCTTGGATGGTTTCTTTAATATAGTCAAAACTGATGGGCAAAACCCTGCGCACCATAGGTTCTTGCTTCAAAGCTGACTTGAAATTAGTTGAAAAAACAACCACCCGATCCCACTGTTTTTCTAAATAACCATTCACTAAAAAATCGGCAATGGGCTGGACTTGCTCAACCGTTGTGAAATCCCCCACTTGCGTAAACTTTTTTAGTCCCGTAGTCCGAACCACAGGACTAACTTTTTTTGAAAGATATTGAAATGCTTTTTCTCCAATTGCTAAAAATATTTTTTCTTCCTGATATTTTGCGTCATGTTCCTGTAAATACTTCTCAAATTTTCTAAATAATGAACTATTAAACGCCCCTGCCAAACCTTTATCTGAAGCCACCAGTACAAACAACACCTTCTTAATCTTCCGCTGTTGCAATAATATTGGCAGTTCCGTGGACGCCCGACGTCCACTCATTTCTAACCTAGTCAAATTCGCCAACAAATCCAATGCCGCAAAAGCGTACGGGCGCGAAGCCAGCGCAATTTCTTGGGATCTACGCATCTTCGTCGCCGCCACCAATTCCATCGCCTTGGTAATTTTATTGATGTTGGCAACTGATTTAAGCCGTTTTTTTAAGTGTTGCGGACTGTCCACGTGAATCTGGAATCTTGTATCTTGTAGCTTGAATAGAATTTTGAATTCAGAATTCTCTATTCCATTCTAGATTCCAGCTACTAGATACTAGATTCTATGAATTTAGTGATTACTTCCTTCAACTTTCCCTCAATGTCATCAGTTATCTGTTTTTCGGTTTTCAATGATTCCAACAGATTCCCATGTAAATCTTTTACGTACTCTAAAAATTTCACTTCAAGTTTCTGGATTTCTTCGGGTTTGAACTTATCAAAATATCCGTTTAATGCCGCGTACAAAACCAGCACCTGTTCTTCAAATGGAAAGGGATTTAAATCAGACTGTTTTAAGACTTCGGTCATAATTCTTCCCTTGTGGATTTTTTGTTTGGTTTGTTCGTCAACATCGGAAGCAAATTGTACGAAGGTTTGTAATTCCCTGAACTGCGCCAATTCAAGCCTTAACCTTCCCGCCACTTTTTTCATAGCTTTGGTTTGGGCTGCGCCTCCCACGCGCGAAACGGATAAACCCACGTTTACCGCCGGCCGCGTGCCCTGATAAAACAAATCTGATTCCAAATAAATCTGCCCGTCGGTAATGGAAATAACGTTGGTAGGAATATAAGCTGTGCCGTCGCCAAGTTGCGTTTCAATAATGGGAATCGCTGTAAGCGAACCTCCGCCGTTTTCTTTGGAAAGTTTGGCGGCGCGTTCCAAAAGCCTTGAATGTAGATAAAACACGTCTCCCGGATAGGCTTCTCTTCCCGGTGGTCTACGCAAAAGCAAAGAAATTTGCCTATATGCCCAGGCATGCTTTGATAAATCATCATAAATAATCAAGGCATCCTGGCCTTTGTCGCGGAAATATTCACCAATAGCGCATCCGGCAAAAGGAGCCAAATACCACCAAGCGGCCGGGCTTGAAGCTCCCGCCACCACCACAATGGTGTATTCTAGGGCGTTATTATTTTTTAAGGTTTCAACAATTTTAGCAATTTTAGATTCTTTCTGCCCAACCGCCACGTAAACGCAGACCGTGGACGTCAGGCGTCCACCGCTTTCTTTACCTTGATTGATAATCATATCCAACGCAATAGCCGTTTTCCCGGTTCCGCGGTCTCCGATAATTAATTCTCTCTGACCCCTACCAATCGGGATCATGGCATCAATAGCTTTAATTCCGGTGTGCAACGGCTGTTTTACGGATTGACGAGCCAACACATCAGGAGCGTTATTTTCCAAAGGGCTTGCTTTTGGCTTGTCTTTTTCTGAAAAAATTGGCCCTTTGCCGTCCATGGGGCTTCCTAACGGATCAACCACCCGGCCCAACAACTGCTCGCCCACGTTAATAGAGAGCAGTTGCTTGGTGCGTTTTACTGTCTGCCCCGCTTTCACTCCGGCCGTATCGCCCAGCAAAAGGGCGCCCACCGCGTCTTCTTCAAGGTTTAATGCCACAGCCTTAATCTTTTCTTTCCCAGCCTCTACCACCAAAACCTCCTGGCTTTGCACATTGGAAAGACCGGAAATTTTTATAATTCCATCACCCACTTCAATAATGGTGCCGATTTCTTCCCATTTTGGATCAGGCTTATAACCTTCAATCTGTTGTTTTAATTTTTCTAAAATTTCATGTGACATTTAATTGAAAATTTCATTTAACTTTTTTTGCAAAGAGAAATCCAATTGTTTTTCTCCGTTAACGATAACTCTCATTCCGGCAATCAATTCGGGATTTATTTTTTCGACTACCGCATCCCCATTTTTTATAAAACCTTTCAGGGAATTTTTCGGCAAGCGACGCGCGGTTTCAATCACCACGCTTTTATGACCGCTTTTTTCCAAAAGCATCTTTTCCGCCGATACCGCAATCTGTTTTAGTTTTTTTGTATCGCCGTTTCTTTCAAGCACCTTCAAAAACCTTTCAAAAATACCGGTCTTTTTAACCGCCAATGCTGTCAAAAGAACCTCTGCGTACATTTTGGGTTTAATGTTTGCCATGGTGCAACTGTAAAACGGCTTTTTCTATGAGCGCCTCATCAACGGCTTCGGGCTTTAACTCAACGGTTTTAACAATCATTTCTTTAACCAAGACTCCGGCCTCTTTTAATATCTGCCTTTGTGATTCTTCCTGCGCTTTTTTGTGCTGGTCCTCTGCTTGCGCTAGTAGCTGGCGTTGCCGTTCTTGCGCTTTTTTCACCAAGCCTTCTTCCAATTTTTTGGCGCGCTCTTGCGCCTGGCTCATCATAACGGCGGATTTTTGGTCTGTTTCTTTCAGGCGTAAAATGGCAATCGCATCCACTTGTGCCAACCGGACATCCGCTTCTTTGGCTTTTTGCAAACCTTCACTAATTTTATCCTGCCGGTCTTTGATCAGTTTTCCAATGGGCTTGAAGGCAAACTTTTTAAGCAAAAAAAGAATAATCAAAAAATTGACCAGGTTAGCTAAAGCCACCTGCCAGTCAAATCCGATTTTTTGTAAAATTTCGTAAAGGTTTACCATGCCACAAAGGGTTAGATAATAAAGAATGCCACCAAGGCGTAAATGGCGGTTGATTCAGCCATCGCCACCCCGATAATCATTTTGGTAAACAGAGAATCAGAAATTTCCGGATTCCTGCCCATGGCCTCAAAACCCTTGCCCAAAAGATAGCCTTCTCCAATGGCTGTCCCCAACATTGCCATTATAATAATGCTTTTTGCAATTAACCTCGCTGATTCTACTTCCATAATGTTTTTATGTTATTTTTAATATTATTATTTACTGTAAGCTACTAAATACTTTCTGCTCTGCTAAGAATCTTCCTGGGGCGCCGGCTTAAGTGCCAACATGTAATATATGGTTATCAATGAAGTAAAAACGATCGCCTGGACAACCGCAACCAGCAAACCCATCCCCACCAAAAAAACAGGCAACACATATGCCACAATCCCACCAATGACCGTTGCCAATACAATCCCTGCGTACATATTTCCAAACAACCTTAACGAAATTGAAAGCACTTTGGCAATTTCCCCGATGATATCCAAAAAACCGACAAAAAGATTCACCACGGAAATCATGCCATTTTTGAACCCGTCTTTAAAACCAAAATATACCTCATGGATTTTTATAAATCTTCCCACATAACCTAACATCCCAAAATCTTTAATGCTCATTATTTGAATCACTGCCATTGAAGCCACCGCCAAAGAAAAAGTGGTGCTGAAATCCGCCGTTGGAATTCTCAGTAGCGCCTTGCCATTATAGGTAATATTGGTTAATCCGGGTAAAATTCCCATAAGGTTGGAAAATAACACAAATAAAAATATGGAGCCGACAAAAGGTAAAATAAACTTGGTCTGCTTTTTGCTTCCGGTAATTTGCAAAACAAGGTTTTCAATCAATTCATATACCAATTCAACCGCCCCTTGGATTTTTCCGGGAAGCAGGGTGAACCTGGTGACAACATAAAAACAAAAAAGAGCGCACAAAAGCAAGATAAGGAAAATAAAAATCGTGGAGTTATTTATCTGAAAACCCGCTATTGTAAAAATAGTTTCAGAATATATGAGGTCTATGGGTCGGGATATTTGTAAAAAGTTCAAATTAAACATGGTTATTTTCTTTTATGCGCCGGTTCACCTCTTTCAATTTTTTATTTAAGCGGTGGTACTGAACCAAAACTAAGGCCCAGGAAAAAATAAAAGCCGTTGCCAGGGCGATAGTGGTTGCCAAACCATCGGTACCAAGCATCGCATCAACTTTTTTACCCGCAAAAACAGCAATACCGGCCGGAATGGCAAAAATAAATGAAATTTGAAGCCCCAGCCAAAATATTTTTTCTATTTGCTTGTGTTGCTCTTGTTGTAATGCATTCATATTAATCGGAAGCGGTCAGAACTAATTAATTAATGATTCCACTGTAACCCGATTTTATATTTTTTGCAATAACAATAAGATTACCCAAACAATTGTATTTTTATAACTTTCGTGTTATAATTCTTTTGCGTTTAGAACATTAAAAACTTTTTCTAGAAGGAAGGGTAGAATGGACTCCAATAGTGTTGTTGGGACGGAAAAACGGAAGAAGTGCTGGAATATGGAATGCCTTTTCCTGGGCCTGGTCGGGTTCGCCCTCATCTGGCTCTACAAGGAAAGTCTTCTGCCACACCTTAATGTGGTCCCGGAAACCATTGTGCTGGTCATCTTTCTTGGAGGATTGATGGGAATTACCAGAATCCCCTTTCCCTCCAGCATCGCCGGCAAGGCCATACCCATTCGAGCCTATCCGCTCATCAGTGGATTAATCAGTGGATTCATGGACAGCTTTTTGGTGTTGCTTTTGGTCGAGGCAGCCAACCTTCAGGGAGAGAAAAAGGCAAAGATGAAATTCAAGGCGCTCAACATGTTTGCCGCCCTGATCGGAGGACTCACCCTTTACATTGGAGAAATATACATACTACCAGTTCTCCTAAAGTACGGGCAAAGGGATTGGTATTCCATGCTTCCCATGATCCCGCCGGTGTTTGTTTTTTTGTCGATGCTTTCGGTTGTGGCGTCAAAGCTGGAACTAAAAGTGTTGCCGTTTAAAAATGGCAACGGCACCAATGGCAACGGGCACCAAAAGAAAACCGAAGCTGACTGGGGTGACTACCTTGAGTTTGCCGGAGCCATTTTGCTTTTGCTCTACACCCACGATGCCTTTTTGTGCCTTGGCATCTTGCTGGCGTACTCTTTTGTCACCGGCCAGGGAGAAGATTTAATAGACATCATGAAAACGGAAACAGAAGTGGGGGTGATGCTTCTACTGGTGTTCGCCGCTTTCGTGGCAGGTCCAATTGAACCCTATATGGCAAAGTGGGGCGGATGGTGGGCCTTCTTCCCCTCTGTGATAAACGGGGTTTTGACGGGAGCCATTTTTCCGGTGAGCGGGGATATGTGGCATGATGTCCATATTCTGAGCACAGCCGTGCTCTTAACCCCCATCAGTAGCCTGGTGGGAGTAATGCTCTTTAAAACCATTCCGGAATGGAAATTCTACATCAAGTATGCTTTTCCATTCGCCCTGGCATGGTTTTTGATAGCCGGCGCGTGGTTTTACGGACTGTGGCCATTGCTGAAGGAACCGTTTGAAAACCAGTTCGGAGCTCCACAGATACAAAACGTCAAAAAGGCGCACTAAACTGCGCGAAAACCCTGGAAGGATTCCAGGGTTATTTTATTGCACCAATTATGTTACAGCCTTCTTGATGATTTCCACCAGATCAGTAGGACTGGTGTTAGCCTTGATGATGATTTTATCGGCTTTGATGCCTTCGGGCATTTGCTTTTCGGCGTTTTCCTGGTTGGTTAATATAAACACTTTCATATCTTTGGTGGCGTGATTCTTGCGTATCTGGACAAGAATATCAATACCATTCATGTCGGGCAATATTAAGTCCAGCAACAAGGCTGCCGGCGATGGCACTTTTCCTTCCTCTATTTCTTTTATTTCTTTAAGTACATCCGCACCCAAACTCAGCACTTGGACATCAAAGTGGCTTTTGGCCATCACCGTCTGATAAATATCTATAATGGCCGCATCGTCCTCAACTAAAATTATTCGTTTACTCATAATTTTTCGCGGAATGACGCGGAATCTTACGCGGAATTTCGCGGAAACGTTCTTCCGCGTTTTTCTGCGTTAATTTCTGCGGACTTCCGCGGTGTTTACTGAAATGGGTCATTATATTCCTCTTGCGGTGAACTTTCAATAATGGCATCTCGCTTTTCCCATGCTTCTAGCACTGACCGATAAGTTTTTTCCTGAAACGTTTCAGGAGAATCAACCATTTCTGTATTTTTTGTTTTGGGAACAAAGATGTAGGCGTAAAATAAGAAAGTACCGATGACCGCTTCCAAGACAACAAACAACAAGATAAATAAAAACGCATGGCGCGCTAAAACCCATGGAAGTTTTTTGGCAACGGCTCCATATTTAGCCACCGTTTTTTTACTATCTTCAATAATAATGTTAAATATGTTTTCCATAATTATGAGTAAGGGAGATATGAAAATAGCAAATTTTCATAGCGACCGCACGATTAATTATATAAATTGCGCAAGCAATTTCTATAATATTTTACCTGGGCAACGCCTCTACTAATAGATACGCTTCCACGGCATCGGCGGATGCGACTTTACCATCAGCATCTTTTTGGCTTTTTTTAACCGTAAAGCTGTTTATCCTGACCAAATACGGCCCGGCTTCCAATTTTTCAGAGAACTTCAACACATCTGAAAAGTCGCCATAGACGCGTATTTGAAACGTAATATTGCGCCCCCCCAAAGCCCCTTCTTTATTGGTGGCGGGCGCTATGGCCACATCGCTGGTTATATTTGTATCAGAAGAAATACCTTCCAGAAACGTGATAAAGGCTACGGGGTTTGCGCCGTCAACAAACAACTGGCCGATCTTATTTAAATCTTCCTGATACTCGCCATACCGAGATTTAAAAGAATCCAATTCTTTGTCCTGTAATTGCATCAATGCCACCTCTTTTTTTGACAGGGTGATTTGAGCCGAGGCGCCAAGAATCGCCCCGAAAACCAGATAAGAAAAAACCGCCAGGGCCACGATCAGCGTGCCGGCAAGAATTAACAAGGTGACTTGCCATTTATTTTTAGGAATAATAGTCATGGGCCGTTAGGAGGCATTACCTCAAGGGTTAAATAAAAATTGATGTCTTTGGGCTTTATCCAATTATCCGGCGGAAAATAAACGTTCGTGACGCTTTTTTGCTGTTGGATACTGTCTTTAAAGGCCAGCAGGCTTTCACGGCTGTCCGCCACCCCGCCAATGCCCATCTTAATGGTATTTTTAGTTCCCGGCTCCATGGTGATATCGGTTACTCGTAAATCCGCAGGTTTTGGGATATCAGAAACCGTCTTTAAGGCACCGCTAAAACGCACCTCTTTTTTATAGAAATTATCCAGTTTGAGCAAAGCCTGGTTGCTTTGGCTTATGATATTTTTATAACTCAAGAAGTCGTTAGTTTGATATGTATTTTTAGCCGATCGCAATATTTCTCTATGGTAGGCAACCTCGGTTAAAACATAAAAATAAAGTGAAAGCAATATTAACGCAAAACAGGCCAGCGCCGCCAAACCCATGTATGCCAGCACGGCCGCCAGTTTTTGGTTTTTTTGGGCCAGCAATTCCTTCTTTTCCTGTAATGGCAATAAATTAATCATTGAGCTGATCTTCTTGGTTGGCGGCAGCACGTAGCGCCAAACCAAAAGCGGTAGTGTATGATAGGGCTTTTTGGTAAATAATGGGGCACCTCTCCCCCTTATTGCAGGGGATAATATTAATGAAGGGATCGCCCAACCCAACCGGGATATGAAGAGCCGTTGAGAGAAATTCCGCCAAACCTTTTAAATTGGCTCCGCCGCCGCACAAGATGATTTTTTCAATATCATCATCCGAAGGAAAATAATCGTGGGAAGAATGGCCATGGTAAAAGCCAATATACTTTTTAATCTTTAAAGCGAAGTCTTCCAGCAGCGGTGTCATGGCGAGTATGGCTTCTTTGTTTTCTTTGCCTTTTTTGGATACCAGGCCGTTTTTTACTTTTAACTCCTCGGCTTTTTGAGAGGTTACATGAAGCGCGCCTTCAATGGCAACTGTAAGCTGTTTTGAAGAAAATGGCACGGAAGTGGTAAAGCGCGGCGCACTGCCTGAAAAGATAATGAAACTGGTATTGTCTTTGCCAACATCAATCAGTGCCACCGGTTTTTGCGCCTGGCCGTTTTCTACCAGGGCCCGAGCAATTGACTGGGACTCAATTTCCAGCACGCAAGGCACCAGGCCCGCCGCCTTCGCGCAGGCGACATATGAATCAACAATATACTTGGGCATGGCGTTGACTAAAATATCCAAATGGGCGCTGTCCGTAACTTCTTGATGGGCATTAATGACTTGGAAATCCAAATAGACGCTGTCAATGGGAAGAGGAATATAATTTTCCGCTTCAAACGGCACGGCTTTTTTTAATTCCTGTTCGGTCATGCGCGGCATTTGGATGATTTGGGAAAATGATTTCTCTTCCGGCAATGACAACACGACATGCTTGGTAGCGATCTTTTTACCCTTAACGCCCTCCAAAGCGCCCCGGATGATTTTTACCAAAACCTCCTGCTGTAAAATCACCCCGCCCCTTACAATATTGGGCGCAATCCTTAATTCATTATAAGAAGCCAGGAAAAAATTCTTCTTCCTTTTTTCCAGTTTCACCACTTTTACGGAAGAATCATTAATGTCCAGAGCAAACAATTCGGGCTGTAAATTTAAAAACTTAAACATGAAAATTTAAATATTTAAAAATTTTCACCGAGCACAAAAATCTTTAGATTTTATGTGCTTGGTAATTCAGTTATTATACCATAGAAATGGGACTATTTTTCCTGCCAGCTCTCCACCTTCCAGCCGCCGCTGGGGCCTGATGAAAAAAACGTATTGGCCAAACCGCTATTATAGTCCAACACGGCGTTGTTATTGAGTTTCACTTTATATCCCACCAATTCGCTCACGCTTACGTTGTTGTTGACCTTAATGCCCCCGACCGTGGTGTAAAATACCGCGCCGTCGGCGTTGTTGCTGACTTCAATGGCCGTATCCGATACGTTGGTTGATAATACCAATAAATAGCTTCCCTCCTGGCCCGAACCCGTCAGCACCGTGTTATTGCCCGTGTCCATGGTGCCATCAAGCACAAACACCCCGCTGAGGGAACCGTACGAACTGTCCAAACGGATGGTATTGGAGTTACCGAAAATAATGTTACCCTGCACGTAAATGACCCCGGTAATGTTAAGGACGGCTCCGTTGCCAAAACTCAGGTTGCCGGTAATTTTAACGTGACCCAGAGATACGGTGGCATTATTTCCAATGCTATAATTTCCGGTTATCACCTGGCCGGCGGCGGCTTCAGTTTTCCAGTCGTTAATTTGCGACTGGCTGATAGGCATGGGCTGGGTGGGAATTTCATCGGATTGTAAAGAAGTGCTGCCCCGCACCGTACAGGTATGGACTCCCCCCGTCACATAGGTTAAGTTGGCCACGCTGGCCGAAGCCAGACAGCTATAACTTTGCACGCTGCCTCCCACGTACACATCTTCAATACTATGACCGTTGCCCGCCACGATGACCTCATTATCAATCGTTCCGGTGCCGGTAATGTTGCCATTGGAAAACACGTTGCCCTTAATCCGGCTTCCGTTAGACATATCCAACCCGCCCTCGCCTACCTGGGCGCCATAAAAAAACGATGCGGCGGCGGCATCAAGGCTGTATACCGTTTCTACGGTCCTGATACGGCCATCCACATCCCCCTTTGAACTGATAGCCCGCGACCCGCCCACCGCGGCCGGGATGGTAACATCAGCTATGGCTCCGCCAACGGGCAATGCGTACGAAAGCGTGGAAATTGAGGGATCATTGTTCAGCCTGAGCAGCGCATCTTCAATGCCAGATTCGGCCGCGTAGTAAGACTGGGTGGCTTTGACCGCGTTAGTGGAAACGCCCTGGCGCTGGGCCACCAAAGCGCTCATGCTCACCGCCACCGCCAACATGATAATCAACACAAAAAAAGTAATAACAGAAACGACAAAGCCTTGCTGGTTGTTGATGATATGTTTCATATTAATAACTTCTTAAAGAAACCGTTGAATCCAATGTCACCAGAGAACTTTGGCTGGTTTCGTTAGTGGGATTTTTGTTCTCAACCGTTAGGCTTATTTTAACCGATGTGTTGGCGCCATTGGCAATTTGCGAAAAGGAAAGGCTGGTTATGGCTACGTTGCCAGCATTTAACACGACGGGAACCTGGGATTCTTTTTTCAAGCAAATATCTGTACTATCCGCGCCACACAAGAAAAAATCAATGAATGTCACGTCTTCATCCAGAGGCAAGTGCCGGAGGGTTTTTAAAGAAAGCTGGGCTGCGCCGGTGGTGGGCGAATACACATTTTCGGCTCCCTTTATTTCATAAGCTATCACATCTAATATCCGGCGGGCATTTTCCAGGGTGTTGGCGTTGGCTTTGGTTTTAAGATTGGTAACATTCATCCAGAAAACAAACCCCAAAATAGCCAACAAAACAAATGAAGATATGGCAACCGAAACCAGAACCTCAACCAAGGAAAAACCCTTTTTGCCAAAATGTAACCGGTAAAGCTTTACATTCATTGCTGATTCCAATTGGTTAAATATGATATAACTTGGTACGTTTTAGCACCCAAAGTTACGGTGACGGTGACTTTACGGGTATCGGGATCGTCACGAGTAGCATTATACACCGCTTCAATATTGTTGGTTGCCAGATCGCGCGAAACGGCATCAAAAACCACCTTCCGGGTAAAATCGCCCACGGTTTCAATGCCTTCGGTTAACTGCCATGCGGGCGGATTAATCTCCGGATCCAAGGTTGCGTAATAGGGGTTGGCGCTGCCAATACTTTTGGTTGCCAAGCCATTGGTTTGCCAGGTGGTTCCTTCCCGAAATGAACGCACCGCTTCCAATTCTTCTTTAATCAAAGAATCAGCTTGGGCGGTTTTTTGCAGTGAGGTGGCAAGCGTTAAAGCGGAAAACCCGACCCCCAGTAACGTAACAAACACCACGCTGATTAACGTGACGGCTATTAAAATTTCTAGAAATATGAACCCAGCACCACTTTCGCGAATATCATTTTGATAAGATTTTGATGGCAAATTCATAAACATACTTTTGTCTGCATACAATTATTTGGCGAAAGTGGTGCTTGGGTGAACCCTATTGCCACTCAAGATCAGAAACATACACCGACGAAAAGCTGGTGGTCAGGCCGTCGGCCGAATACAGCGCCAGGTTGCCCGAACTGTCACCTGAAATGGTAACGCGCAAGCTTTTATTGTTCATGCTTGCGTCGCGATGAATGCTAAACTGGGTATCGGCATCGTTTAAACGGTGGGTGCGTACAGTTACGGTTTGATCAGATCCGCCGGCCGCCACCGTGCCTGTCCAGTATATTTGACCCCCCGCCATATTAACGGCGATGGGAATAACCTGGGAAACCGTGCCGTCAAACAGCATGGTGATGCTTTCGGTAGCAGTATCAATCACCCGGCTATAATCAACGTGCACATGGCGTGAATCTTTCACCCGGGTGTCGGCCACTACCGCAGGAGCCGTAAAATCCAAAATGCCGGCGCTGGAAATATAAACGGTTTTTGTCTTGCTGGCATCGGCTTTTAATCTTACAGAAACGCTGCCCGCCGGATTAGCATATCCGGTTAACTTGCTAAACACCACTTCATTGCCACTGCCCAAAAGGATTTCCGAAAATTCCACCGTTTTTGGCAGCCAAAATGATTGATCGGCCGCCTCAAGGCGCGTGGCATAGGTGGCTCCTTTGAATATGACATAGCGGTGGGGCGAAACGCCGGTATCCACATATACGCCATATTGGCTTTCGTCTTGCGAGGCAATCGTTTTACTTTGGGCCAGGGTGAGGGCGGTGTAAAATTCCTGCATACCGTTGGCCACGTGGGAATTTTTTAAAAAAAGGTCGAGGGCGGGAATGGAAACCAGCACCAAAACGGCGAGAATAAAAATTACCACCAAAATTTCAATCAAAGTAAACCCAGCACCACTTTCGCGATTGATGGGTTTCTTGCAAATCATAATATTCTTAAAATAATGGTAAGCACTAGATAATAATGACATAGCGAAAGTGGTGCTTGGGTAAAGCCCCTTTGTTTCATAAATTTAACTTCCGATAAATTTTAGTGAAGAATACATGGGCTGGATAATGGAAAAAGCGAAAAATCCGACAGACACTCCCAAGAAAATAATCAGCATCGGTTCTATTAAAATGGCCATCTTTTCCACCGCGGCGCCGGCTTCCTGTTCATAAAATTCGGCCAGTTTTTTTAAAATGACGGCGGTTTTTCCGGTTTCCTCCCCCACCTCCATCATTTCAATTACTCCGAACGAAAACAGGTTAGCATGTTCGCGCAGGGCCCCGGATAATTTTTCCCCTTTTTTTATTTTCACCGCCGCTTCCACTAAGGCCTTTGAAAAATACTGGTTGCCCACCGTTTTGGAAGAAATTTCCAATGCGCGTATCAGCGGAACCCCGGAGGCGATTAATGAAGAGAGCGACCGGATCAAAAATGCCGAATTGCCTTTTTTGACAATCTGGGAAACCACCGGCAAACGCAACAATAACGTATCCAAAGCCCATTTGCCCTTGGGCGTCCTAATGATCAGCATAACAGCGCCCACCAGCGCTGCCGGTCCGGCAAAAAGCAGCCACCAGTTTTTTGACAAAAACCTCCCCCCCCATAATACCGCCCGGGTGTAAAAAGGAATCGGCACGTTGAGCGAAGTAAAAAACGTATCCAGGCTGGGCAGTACAATGGTAATGATCACCACGCCCACGCACAACATCACCAGCACAATGATGGCCGGATAGGTCATGGCGTTTTTGATTTTGCTTTTTAACTCGTGCTCTTTGCCAAGCTGCAGAGCCAAAATTTGGAAAATTTCGTCCAAGGTGCCGGACTCCTCCCCCACTTTTATCATGTTGACAAACAATTCATTGAAAATTTTCGGGTAGCGCGCCAGCGCGTCGGAAAGATTTTCTCCTTTACTGACGCTGTCTTTAATATTCGCCAGGGCATCTTTTAATTGCCGGCTTTTTGATTGAATTGACAAAATATCAAAAATTTTCACCATGCTAAGCCCCGTGGAAAACATGACGCCCAAATTGCGCGTCATCATGATTTTTTCCGTGCTGGAAACGCCCAAAAACGGCACATTGATTTCCATGTTCAACCCCCTCTTTTTGCCTTCCTTGGCCGCGTCAATCAAAATCAGCCCCTGGGCTTTTAGAGCCAAAGCCAGCTCGCGCTCATCAACCGCCTGCATCTTCCCGGAAGAATCAGCCCCCTCAAACGATTTGGCTTTGTAAGAAAAATTGGGCATTACGTTAATGTTTTAATTTCTTTCCTTGGCGGTAAAAAGTTTTCTTTGCTTACCACTTTTTTACCAGTTTGAAGTTCAAGTTTTTTACGGGCATCACCGGAAATTTTCCCACCCTTACGTGCTGAAACTTTATTTTCTCTATAGCCTTTGGCTTTTTCGCTTTCGGCTATCTGCCGGGTTGAAAGTTCCGCCAAGGCGGTAAAAATTAATTCAGCTTCGGTCATGTTGTCGCGCAAATTATGCCCCCGCAAACTTTTAGCTTTTTTATGTTGTTTGGTAGTCAGCCCGCTCCACTCTTTGTGAATAATATCCGTTAACATGGCATACTCAACTTCTTTGGTCACCTCATGGCCAGCCCAATAATCAGTAAGTTTATTCCTGATTTCTTGGCCACGCATACGCTGCTCTATCCACTTTGTTGACCTGCCCACTTGCAACCAATGACCTCTAGCACGATTGACCGCCATTTCTGGGTTAACGGTTTCTTGCAACCTTTCATACCCCACTTTCGCCAACCATTGCTTTAATGGTTCCGCTTTTGGTGAAGGAATGCTTTGGATGATTCTAAACATCGTTTCGGTATCTGCCGCATCGGAAACATACTTTTTCCCATCTTGGGCTAAGAATTTCAGTTGTACGATTTTTTCGTACAACTGAGCACCTTCCTGCTTTAACTTAATTTTTAAATCTGACCAATACCGGCGAGGGGCTTTGCTGTTAGTTAAAATCCCCACCACATCAACAACTGAAAAATACCAAGTCTCTTTTTTTTCATCCCAAACCCGCCGCACCGGAACATTTTCGAAGTTTATAATCGTATTATTGTGTTGCATTATCTTTTTCTATTGGCCGATTATAAAATTCTATCCTATACCCGTCAGGGTCATCAAAAGAAACGTATTCTTTTTTTCCATATTTGTCTATCCTTATTCCTTTGTTTGGTATTTTTGCATTATTGAGAACTTGTTCAAATTCCCTTAATTCTTCTGTGCTTGTTACACCAAACGACAAGTGATTTAGCGAATAACTATCTTTATCATTTAGTTTATATTCTTTTAGCGGCAAAACAAAAAATAATTTCGTTTCACCTATTTTAAAAGCAACTTCTTCGTCATTTTTTAATTCTGGCTTACCCAGAAACTTAATGTAAAATTCTGATGTTTTATTGACATCTTTCACAATGAGAACTATGTGATCAATATATTTAGGAATCATTTTAAGTTTACTCTATAATCACTCTCAACACTTCTTCAATGCTTGTTAAGCCTTGTGCGGCTTTGATTAGCCCGTCTTCAAACATGGTGCGCATGCCACCGGCAACGGCCACATCGGTAATATCCTTGGTGGAAGCTTTTTTAACAATCAGTTCTTTGATAGCCTGGGTGACCGGCAACACTTCGTAAATGCCCATCCGGCCCTTGTATCCCGTACCGGACCCCTGGGAAATATCCGGCCGGTAAAAATCCAGATCCAACAACGTCCCCTTAGCTTTCAGTATTTTTTCAGCGCGCAGTATTTCCAACACCCTGGCCATATTGCAGTGCGCCGCCAACTCATCAACTTCGGCCTTTTTTAACCGATACTTTTCTTTGTTGGCGGAAAACTTGCGCACCAAACGCTGGGCGATAATCACATTGACGGTTGAAGCAATCAAAAACGGTTCCACCTGCATGTCAATTAACCGCGGGATGGCGCCGGCGGCTTCGGTGGTGTGGATGGTGGAAAGCACCAAGTGGCCGGTAAGGGCGGCATTAATGGCGAGGCTAGCCGTTTCACTGTCTCTGATTTCACCCACCATGATGATATTGGGGTCTTGGCGAACCAAAGCGCGCAAACCGGCCGCAAAGGTCAAACCGATGGCCGCGTTAGTTTGGGTTTGGTTGATTCGCGGCATGCGGTATTCAATAGGATCTTCCACCGTGGAAATATTCACCTTGGGAGTGTTTAAAATATCCATCATGGAATAGAGCGTGGTGGTTTTCCCGCTGCCCGTGGGCCCGGTAATTAAAATCATGCCGGTGGGCCTGACCAAATTTTGCTTGATGATTTCCAAGGCTTTACCCGAAAACCCCAAGCCCTCCAAAGTTTGAGCTTTGGTGCCTTCGGCCAAAAGCCGCATCACGATTTTTTCACCGTTAAACACCGGTAACACGGAAACCCTCACCGAATATTTATAATCATCCGTTTCAATTTTAAACCGCCCGTCTTGGGGCAGGCGGTGTTCATCCAATTTTAAATTGCTCAGCACCTTGATGCGCGCCACAATGCCCAGGGCGCTGGAAACCGGCAGAGCCATCATGTCATGCAAAATACCATCAATACGGAAACGCGCCACCACTTCTTTTTCCATCGGTTCAATGTGCACATCCGAAGCGTTTTGCAAAATGGCGTGCTTCATCAAGGTGTCCACAATTTTGACAATGGGCAGTTCCTGGGAAGCTTTAATCAAGTCTCTTTTATCAACCAGAACTTCTTCTCCGGGCTTATGGTTAATGGCGCCAGACGCGCCAGCCGGCATAATGCCACCGAATTCAACATCCAGCGTTTCCTGGTATTGACGCAAAGCATTTTTAATGCCTTCGGGCGTAGTCAGGCGCGGCAAGATTTTTAAAAACGGATCGGTTTTTTTGATAAAATCAATGGTTGCTAAATCTTCCGGGTCAAGCATGGCCACCTCAAGGTTATTTTCCCGCTTGCGAAAGGCGACAACACTGTGAGCCCTGGCGATCTGTTCGGGGATAATTTGCAGGACTTCATGGGGAATAATTTCTTTTTCAATGTTAACAAAAGGCACTCCTAACAAATAGGCTTCAAATTTAGTGAGCTTTTCCCGTTCAATAAGACCCCGCTTGACCAACATATCGCTTACCGCGGCGCGGATTTTAACGCCCTCTTTTTGGGCGGCATCAAAATCCTTCTCTTTAATGAGATTGGCATCAACCAAAAATTTCTTAAGCCGTTCCGGTTCGATGTTCATAGGAATGTTTATCTATTTTACCACACACAAAAAAAGCCACCCTGTGGATATGTTCCGCTCGGGTATTGCGCCAAAAGTGACGCGGTTAATTTCGCCAGCGCGAACCGGCTGCGGGCCCGCGCGCCCGCGGGCGCGCGGCTCCCTTCGCCTATTCCCGCTCATCTCTCGGCAGAAAATTTTGCCTGTTGGCAAAAACCATGCTTTTCTGCCTGCGAGGTGCACTTTTGGCGCAACGCCCTCGCTCTACTGAACGGCTCAACGTATTGAGCCGTTTAAATTACATGAAAAAAACTGCCTTGGGCTAAGGCAGTTCAAATAACTCACTTTTTCTTTTTTTCATTGAGCTTTTCGAACATGGTTGCCAATCCGGAAAGCTGTTTGATCTCAGTGCGCAAGGCCCGTGGTTTTACTGTAAGAAACTGTTCGGCCGCTGCTATCACATCTTTGCAGAGCCCCATGAACTCTGTGATGGGATCACTCTCAGGATGAGCTACACATGAAGACCCTTCGCAATAGAAGCTGAAATCGGCGTAGCCGATTCTTTTGCGATATTTCCCCGCAAATTCTTCCCGTGCGCCGATAGCTTCGGCGAGGGAAGCCATTTTCTGAACAACCATACGCTTCCAGTCGTACAGGCTTCGGGCTAGCGCATCATGCCTATTGGCTAAGTCATCGAGTTTGGAAACTTTTTCTGGGAAATCTAGTGCCTTGATTTGGTCAAGGTTTTTTTCTGCCTCTCCCAAAAGATTTTCGGTTTCTGTGATGAGCTTGAGTATTTTTTCCACGGCACACCTTGTTGTGAAAGGAACATGGTTGGGTAGGTCACGAATATTCAATGATATACTTATTAACTGACTCTGTCAATACTGAAATAGAAAACCGTTTTTTCGGCGGCAAAGCGAGGCGTTGGTTTTGAAAGTGGCTCTCGGAGGCGAAAAAGATTGGTTTCGCCCGCAGGCGAATTTTTCGCCGAGAGTGCAGCCCCTACCCCAGCGGCAATTCAATATAAAACGTAGAACCCTTCCCTTCACCCTCCGATTCGGCCCATATTTTTCCATGATGCGATTTGATAATTTGATATGACAAATATAATCCCACCCCACTGCCCGAAATATTTTTAGCATTGGCCCCCCGCTCAAACATTTTGGTAAACAAGTTGGCCAAGTGATCCGGGGCAATGCCAATGCCGGTGTCTGAAACAATAATTTTTACACTATCATGATTAGCAAACTTCACCTCAACCCCGCCCTTGGCGGTATACTTGATAGAATTATCAATAACGTTGAAAATGGCGGCTTTCAGTTTTTGCGGGTCGGCCTTGATGATAAACGGCTGTTCGGGCTGTTTTAAAGTTAAGGAAATCCCTTTTTCTTCCGCCTTGAATTTCAATTCGCCCACCACCTCGTCCAGCAACGGTTTCAATGCAACGCCCAGCTGCAACTGCACCACGTCTTTACCCAGCTGAAAGGCCGAAGCATCCAAAAAGTCATTAACCATTCTTATCATGCCTTTACCCAGTATTTGGAACTTTTTTATCACTTCCACCGTTTTTTTATTCTGCTTGCCGTAGGTGCCGTTCAAAATCAAATCGGAATAGCCCATGATGCTGGTCAGCGGCGTGCGCAAATTATGCTGGGTGATGGTCAAAAACTGGTCTTTAACTTTGTCCAAATTAGCCAATTCTTCATTAGCCTTTTTTTCCACTTCATGAGCGCGCTTTTCCACTTCATAGGAAGCCTGTAAATCTTTGTACAAATAAGCCTTATCCAACAGAAGGGCGATGGCGTTAATGCAGCTTTTTATGGATGCTTTCTCAAAGGCATTCAAGTTGGCATAATCGCGGTTAATTCCCAGCATCAGCACCCCGTCCGCTTCCTGGCCCCTTACCAGCGGATACATCAACATGGTTTTTACATGCGACTCTTTTTTTATTTCTGCCAAACGCTTTTCGTCCAGCAACACCTCCCAAATGTCCTTAAAATCATTCGTACTGCTTTCCAACTTGCCATAAATAATCCTTTTTAAAAAATCATTCCGAGAAACGCCGGTAATCTTGGTATTTTTCAGGGAAATCCCAAAATCACCCAGTACCCGTTGCAGCCTTTCCGAAACCGAAAAAGCCAGTGGCAAAAGCGCATCCCCGTCTTTTTCCAAAGCAAATACCCCTGCAAATTCAAGATTTAAATCTTTGCGGATAATATCGGCAATCTTACGGGCCATATCTTCGGGCATTAACGTCAAAACACTTGTTTGATACAAGTTTTCAAGAAGCGAAAGGGTTTTGTTTTTTACCGCAAGCTCAAGGTTTTGTTCGTAGAGTTTTTCGGTTATTTTTTTGGTTTCACCAAAAAATTTAAACATATCTTTATATTGTTGAATCTTAGTTCTATTATAGCATAAACAAAAATCTTGCTACGCTCCACTGAATTATCGCCCATATCTATCTTTTACAAATCATCAATACATTACCTATATTTATTAAAATCTTTGTGAATAAATAATTTATCAAATTCATTAGCTCCTACTTTTATATAGCCGTTCTCTCTGAGATTTTTTACCAGATCTTCATTTGGCCTTTCTATGCTCATCGCCAGAAATTTATATCGATCAAAGGGAAAATTTCTGAAAATCCGGTGCTCTGCTCCCTCAACGTCTAAACTGAAATAATCTATCACTTTCGGAGCGTTATATTTATCAAGAATTTCCGCCAAAGCATATGTTTCTTTTTTATCAAATTCATTGGTATTAATAAAACCTTTATTGTCAGTATCTTGATCAATAATTCCTCCTATTAATCCCCTATTCTTTGTAAACTTAATTGTTTTTTTAGAGTAATCATCTATGCATACATGAACACAAATACAGTTTCTATTGGACTTTAACTTTTCGAACAATGAGTCCTCGCATTCTATGCAAATGCCTTTCCATCCATATTTTTTCTCTAGTACATACGTATTAGAAATGTCTATTCCATCCGCTCCGCCAAGATCCAAGAAAAAACCATTTTTCTTATAATCGAACACTTCTTCAATAATCCATTGATCTTGCTTGCATTGACTATAATATTTTTTCTCTCCCGTTTTTTCATCAATATTCCATCTATCTGTTTCTCCGTTGATTACTTTAGATAGTCCCAACTCGCGCTGGATTCTATCAACACTGCTCTCTATTTTTAAATAAAGTTTAACAATTAATAAAAGCACCACCCCAAAACAGAAAATTAAAATCGAAAACAGCCAATTAATTTTGAAGAATATAAAATTGGTAATAAGAAATATACAAAAAACACCTAAAAATGCCGAGATAGATAATTTATAACATTGTTCTTTATTCATAAAATTTCTAATTTAAATTGTAATTGTTTTTAAGTATAAAACTCAGATGACCAATAGTGTCTTCTTTACTATTAACTTGCAAAGATTTCCCTCCAAGTTTACTAAATAAAACACATGTTTTTTCTGAATCATCTAGAAGATATGATTTCGACACATCGCTTATATTGTATTGCTTAAAACAATCAGTAAAAGTTTTTCCATCATGATCGGTTTTTAAATAACCGACATCTGCTGAATTTATAATACGGTCAAATACTTTGTCCAATTCTAGTGCAGGGACAGTAAAACGAGAAAAACAATCCATGTTACCAGTGACAAGTACTACATTATACTTATCCTTTAGTTTTTTTATTAGAGAAACTGCTTCCGGATCAATGTGCATCTTTTGACAGTCGGACACAAATGTTTGCCAAAGCAAATCTTCAGATAAACCAGACCTATTGCTGATTAATTTAACTATATCTTCCGACTTCAACTTTCCCAGCATCCACTCTGCTTCCATTTCTTTTTCAAAAGCAAAAAAATCATCTACCACTTTTGTAAAGTCAGTATTCTTGCCCAATAGGCTTTCCCAATATTTTGACCAAGAAAGCGTATTATGCCAATCTATGAAAACAATGTCTTTCTTCATAATTTTATCTTATAAGAATATAAACAGGGATTGGCTTGTACTCATAACTATCTTCCAAAAGAAGACTTAATGCAATCATTCTGTGCAATCCATCAATATGTCTTAATTTACCATCAAAAAGCTCTATGATTATCTCACTGGTGAAACCCTTGTTTTTTATTTGATCTTTTAAAAGTAATATATAATCAAAACAACTTTTAGTATATCTTGGATCAGGTTTTTTATAGTATTCCAGAGCCTCTTTTACTGAAACGTTGTCGGGAAATAATAATATACCCGTCGTAAAATCTTCCATATGACCATGAAAGGGTAACACTATATTTAAGAAGTGTTCTTTGCCCAATAATCCTTTTACACAACCACCACTATATTCGTTTTCAAATTCCTTAATATGATCTATTGCAAAATGGGTAGTTTTTGCTGACCATTCTGTATCATCTTTATGTTTAACCAAACTAGCTATGACATCTTTAATTGAAGTTACCTCTTTGTTTGTCAGAGACAATTCAGCAATATCAGTTATATCCATAATAATTAAAAGCCAATGAATCTATCCTCATCACTGCCTATTTTTTCTACATCAGACCAAAACTTATTCTTTAAAAATTCAGGAAAAATAGTTAATCTCAACAATTCCTGCTGGGTAAACCATTTAGCTTCTTCTACCTTTCCATTAAGATCCATATCCACGTGATCCTTATTTAAGTCAACAGTGTTTTTAGGGTGCGCTAACCAAAAAGTTTCAAAAAATATTTTTTCTGGTGATTCGTGATATTCTCTAAGATACATAAACTTATCAGTCACAACATCAAGGCCTGTCTCTTCTTTTACTTCACGGACTCCACATTCTAAGATATTTTCTTTTTCGTATTCCCATCCACCACCGGGAACATACCAAAAATCAGTGTTTTTATTTCGAATTAATAAAATCCTTTGGGAATTTATATCGTAGACTACTACGCGAGCTAAAGTTCTAAATGTCATATTTTTATATTATATTATTAATTTTAAGCTTTTTAATTATAGCACTTTTCAAAAATTACTCTTACTTTTTATGATTCCAAAAATAATCTAGCGTATCTTTTATGTTAGCGAAGAAATTTCTTTCTTTTACAACTTTATTATAGGCATTATTTCGTATTTTCTTTAAAGTGTTTGCCTTCAGGAAAAGGACAGAATCGATATTCTTGGCTAAATCAGAAGGAGATTCGATCTTAAACAAATAACCATTAAATCCACTTTTAATTTGCTCAAGAAATCCATCTATATTCGAAGCCAAAACAATAGGTCCACTATCTTTCGCCCAAATTGCTGTTTCAAGGGGAATATTGGAAAAAGGTTCTCCTCTTGATGGACATACAACTATTCTTGTTTTACGCCACTGGCACAAAGCTTTTGGTAAAATTCTTGAGAATTTGGGAATAATCGTATAAGAATATTTAGCCTTTTTCAGCATTTCTAAATACGCTCCATACTCATTTATTTCGCTTTGTGTCGGAACGGATATCATAACCAAATGAAAATCTTTTTTAGTAAATTGAAGGGCGTTAAGCACCATATCAAAACCTTTAATCCATACTCCTCTGCCAAAACAAAATACAATATCCTTATCTATTGGTATTTTATATTGCACAAGGACGTCCTCAATTTCTTTACTATTTAATTTCTCAAAATCCTTACTTTGTAAAAATAAGCTCGATTCATAAGGCGCAAACTTATCTTTTGGCGCACCATAGTATTCAACCCAGTGATTACTCATAAAATCACAAACTGTGCCAAGATATACATTTTTATTGAGCCGTAAAGCTGACATTCCCACAAACTCCCAAGCCAGTCGCTTATTACTTATTGCATTTTTATCATGTATATAGGAACTGCCATAAGGCGATAAAAGCCATTTGATATTATTGACCTTGCCATATTTATTCTCAAAATAAATCGGCATTTGAAGAAATGGCATATCAACACATATCACCAGAATATCATCGTATTTAACCATCTCTCTTTTAATAATTTCACAGGCCTCTTTTGATAAATCATCCCAATATTCTGGTGTCCAAAAATCTTTAACAGTTTTTGAATCTTTACAAAAAAATATCTTTCCTCCCAATCTATTTACTTTTTCTTTTGAAAAATTAACATGATCCCTTGAATAACCTTCGTAGTTTTCGGGATAATCTGGTGTAATAATATTCAAAAAAATATCACCATATCTTTCCTTAAACTTATCGTAAAAAAAATCAAAACCATCTAATAATAGTTTTGTTTGAGTTCCTATGCCGTTAGTATTATTTACAACTCCGTTAAAAGTTAAATAGAAAATACCTTTCATAAATTTAAGTAAGGAGAACTGGTGCAGTAGTTCTCCCCGATATGCTATTGCACCAGCTTTTTGCCCATCAAAAAGTTAATTTCCCTCTGAAAATCCTTGAAGGTGTCAGGACAATGTATAAGCGTATACATCACATGACACTCGTTGCAATACTTAGAGCGGAAAAACTTTTTGACCTGATGGGCTTTTTGTACGGCATTCCTCGCCTTAACCACTAAGACACGATGAGGCTGTTGGCACCAGTACTGGATCATCATTTCTATGTTCCACAAGGTTTCCCATTGATAAAGATCCTTCACGTCATCAAGGGTTGCCAGCGTGACATAGAAATCGCATTCAACCACCAAGTTGTGCGTTTTTAAGACATCCAGAAACTCTTGCCAAAGTTCTTTCTCGAAAAAGTCAGGCTTGAGAAGGAATAAAGTCCTTTTCATGCACCACCTCCTTTCTTGTTTACTATATTAACACATATAAAATACCTTTGTCAAATTATATTTATGCAAAAAGCCTCGCCAAGAGGCCTCGCCAACTAATATCAAATTATTGGGCCCGTTGCTTCAAACTTGAAGGAATCTGGTCGTCCGGCATTTCCGCAATCAAATCCTGCACCGCCTCTTTGCAAACTTCGTGGGAAGCTTTGCCGAAAATATTTTCATATTGCTCTACCAGCTTATTGATTACTACCTTAGGATCACCATTTTGAACACTAATTTCGGTATGGTTTAAACCAGTCATTTGAAGGCCCGAAACTTTTTTTGCTTCATCCCAAGCAACCGGACCAATAATAAGCTCCTGTTCTTTGATGATCCTTATAGCTATTTGATCAAAAAATGACATGGGTTTTAACTATTTTCTTTTTTATTGCGCAGAACGGCTGGGTTGAGCATGGCAATGCCTGCCGACAAAGTAAACATGGTTGTTGCGAACAGGGCATCCGCCAAACTTCCATTATAATAGCTTTCAATGGTGGTGGTATAAGAAAAGGTAAAGTCAGCCAGATAGTTAAACGCAAATGCCAAGAGAATGAGATAAATGGCGTAACGATATTTCCCTCCAAAGTATTTATACGAAAGGCCATACACCAGCATTGCAAGCGTCAGAATAACAATATCGCCAATCGGATACGCCAAATCGAAAAAGATTTTCAATAAGCTCCATTCAGACAAGTCCAGCAAAATCCCTCCCCGGGCAACCGTAACCAGAAAATAATAAGAAAACCCGATAATAACAACCGGTACAATAAAAAGAACCAATTTTCCGCCTTTATTTTTAAGTCCGAATTGAGCGCCCGTGGCCCGTGACAGATAAACAGCCCCCATGCCCCACAGTGGCCAGCTCAAAATAAATCCGGCATCGGCCCAAGAGGGGTAGGGGACTTCTGTGCCAAGCACCAGGTTATAAAAAATCCATATGGCTATGCCAATTCCCCACGTTACCAATCCCAGGGAAAGAAACACCACTGCACGCCCGACACTGCTTTTTAATCCGCCCCAATGACGGGAAATGACCAAACCATAGATTCCGCCAGCCAGAGGAATAATTCCATAAAAATTAGTCCATAAGTTTTCTACACCCTGGGTTTGTCCGTTAAGCCACAACTTTAAAAACCAACCGATGAAGAAAAGGTACACCAGCGACATTAAGGCAATGAATATTCTGTGTAAAAGTAATCCGTTAGACATTTTATTATTTATTATACTATATTTTTGATACGCAAGACTAGACAAGAAGTATTACAGCCAAACAAGCAAACGCAAGTCCTATCATTTGCTGAATATTAACTGTATCTTTTAAAATAAAAACTCCGATAGCAATAGAGATAACAACCAAAAGGGCGTCCACTAGTCCCACGGAAACAGAGAAATTGGTTTGCCTTATCAATAACCCGAAAAGCATGTACCCAATGGCGGCGCACAAAAAAATTGGAATCCAAAGCCATTGTTGATTGGTTCTGGCCCAATGGGCGGTAATGGTATTTCCGGCTACAAAAAAACCGGTTGTAATAAGTACGAATAAAATTTGATAAAAAAAGTTCATAAACTAGGTTCTCACTACCAAGGTATGCACCTCTTTTTTGGCGCGCCAAAAACCTTTGCAAAATTCTAAGGCCATATTGTAATCAAACTCTTTGCAGGAAAAGATGTTTACATACACCGACCCCAGCATAGGGAGCGGATGACAGACAATGGTGCTGGTTTCAATGAATTGCATGGCGGAAACCCCGTTTAAGTGCGGTAGATCGCTGTAGTCTTCCCAAAGTAACGGATCGCCGTGCCGCTTCATGTCAATTTTTTCGCATAACGTCACAAAAAATTCGGTTAATTTTTCTTTATTAACCAGCCCATCCAGATCACATTCATGCAAATCTATAATGAGCTCTGCTCCATAGGGATTGGAATCGTCTTTATGTTGTTTAGACATATAAAATAATAATTATTATATTAGAATCATTATACCACGGTAAAAAATAAAAGAAAACCTGTCAAGCATGGCGCACTAAATAATCAACAGTAACAGCGCCGCCCCGCCTGAAATAATGTGTTCACCCTTCACCCTTCCCACATAATCTTCGTCATTATCGTATACCTTGCCGTCGGTTTTGACATCACCCACATATTCGCCCATTTTATAAACATGGCCGTCCGGCTTAAATGTGCCAACCTTGCCACCTGAAGCGTTAAAAACATTACCGTCAATAGAGACACGGCCAATAGCATAACCTTTTTTGTTATGCACTTTGCCGTCCTCTGAAATGCTACCGATTTTGTAACCGTCGATATCTAAAATATCTGACATGGTTTATGATTTATCTTTTAATTTTACAAAAATGGTAAGGGTAATAATCAGGGCAAACGCCGTCAGCGCCATCATGGGAATGGTCACATAACCCAATTCAAACACATAGCGCTTCACGCAAGAAACCTGGCCGGCGCCTAAATCACAAAACACACTTAACCCTCCATTGTAGTAGTAAATGAAATTGTGCCAAAGGGAAATACCGAACCCAATCACCGCAAGCGAAAGAATATAATCTACGGCGCGCCGGTCGCGTTTTAACAAAGCCAAACCGGTGATAATCACCAGTGGATACATGAAAATCCTCTGCCACCAGCACAGGTAACATGGCGCATACCCCGCCACGTTTGAATAAAATAAACTGCCGGCGGTTGCCGTAAAAGAAATCAAAAACGCAAACGCAATTCCATATTTTCCTAAAAAATCTGTTATCGTACGGTGCTTATTACGCAAAAAAAACAGATACACCAAAGCCCAAACAATAAACAGCTGGGCCAGTACCGTTTCAATAGCAAGTTTTTTATTGACGATAAACAGTAAATCCATAACTATGGCAACGGACAATTAGTTTTCTGTGAAAGTTTTTGCAAAGAAACTTCTCCGGTTTCAACCGAACCGTCGGCGAATTTCCAGGTTGGATACGTGTCTATTTTTTCTGTTTTGCAAATTTCCAGCTGACCGTTGGTATCAGGCGTTGAGCATTCAATGTAAGGCAGTTTATCCACAGCGCTTTCAAATAAGGTATTAAACATGGCTTTTTGGTTCTGGCAATGTGAACACCAAAACGCCCCGTAAAAAACCGCGCCACTATCTTTCAAGCACGTGGCAAACTGTTGAAGCTTTACCGCTTTGGCATGCTGGATGTTTTGCAGAACGAAAAACCCGCCCGCAATGACTGAAATTATGATAATGGTTATTATCCCCCACTTTAACTTTTCATCCATGTTTTTAAATTAAACTGATTTGTGTTTTTAATTTTGCTTGGTTGATTAATTTGCGGTAAGCGCAATGCTGACATTGCGGCCCCGGTTCGGGAATGTGATCGCTATCAAGGGATTTTTTAATATCCAGCAAAACAGGTTCAATCCATAAATCATCGCCAACGTGCTCTAAAATAGAACTCTCAAATTCCAATTTGCCATGAAAACCCGGCCGGTTTTTTACGGCATTGGCAAACAAGAAATAACCGGCGGGCGCAACCTCAAAGCCCATCTGTTTGAAAATCCACTGGTATACTTCCATCTGTTTTTTATAGCCATCTTTGTACTTGCCGTCCAGGGAAATTCGGTAATCGGTGCTGGTGGATTTGTAATCTACAATGTGCAGCTGCCCGGTTTGCGTGTTTTGCCAGATATCATCAATGATACCACAAATATTCAAATTAGTTTTTTTGTGTAAGACAGAAGCCCCGATGCGCTTACCATGATCATCCCGCCAAATGTGGAAATCGGGGTGATTGAATGGAACAGCGTCTATGCGGTGAAACAGCATCAGCCGGTGCGGTTCTTTTTTTTCACGCAGTAAATCAAATTCGTTTTTTAGCAAGGTGTCCACCGCACTGTTAAGCGACCAGCCGGGCATGTCTGGCCGGGAAATCCCCAGCCGCCGGTCCAGCCAAAAACATTGTGGGCATTCCAAGAAGAGCGCGATTTTTGACCTGCTGACATTGAAAGGAGCATCTAATCCCGGTGTATATAAATTTGACCTTCTGCGCTGTATGGCCATAATATATACATTATCTCACTGGTGGCGGTTTTTTGCAACAACATAAAAGCCGCGCCCGACAGGGCGCGGCTTTTATTACTAACTAAGCGCGTGTTACGTTTTTTGCGCTAGGTCCTTTTGGACCTTCTTCAACATCGAAGTTGACTACATCGCCAACTTTCAATTCAGTGAAGGTTACGCCATTCAAATCATTTGAATGGAAGAAAAGATCCTTGGCTTCGCCTTCGCGGGCGATAAATCCAAAACCTTTTTCTGTCAGAGTTTTGATTGTACCTGTCATCTAGATTTTAGGTGTTAGGTTTTGGGGATTAACCCGCCGCCTGCCACCTGTTGTTACTTTTAAATTTTACCTCGTGAGAAACTCGACCCCGCTTCTACTAAGTAAGGTAATGTTAGCATGCTATGTTTTGCGTGTCAATAGCTATGCAATATCTTAATAAATCCGTCAAGCAATACTCCTCCCTCCGTCAATCGTCAGCACTTGCCCCGTCACAAAATCGGCATCCATTAAATAGCAAACCCCTTTAGCAATTTCATCCGCCCCGCCCCAGCGGGCAAGCGGCGTGCCGGCCATGGCTTCTTCATTTTCTTCATCGGTCAAATCCAGCGGCCGCAACATGGGGCCGGGCGCAATGGCATTGACCAAAACTCCGGGAGCCAATTCCTTGGCAAACGACTTGGTCAACCCCACCACGGCGCTTTTGGCCGCATTATAAGCTAAGTAATCTTTGTATGGGCTAGCCAGCACCGACCAATCAGCAAAGAAAATCATCTTCCCCTTTACTTCCCCATCATTTTTCAAAAGTTCATCCCCCAAAATCTTGCCAAATAAAAACGTGCTTTTGGCCATGACATTCATATTTTTGTCCCAATGCTTTTCGTCCAGCGCTTCCCAAGGCGATTTTTCATAAATGGCCGCCATATGCACCAGCCCGTCCACTCGGCCAAATGTTTCTTTGGCAAATGCCACCACCCGTGCCACATCTTCTTTTTTTGAAACATCGGCCTGCACACCCGCGCCATGGGGCCCGGCCTCAGCCGGGTCGCTGAAATACGCTATCACCAAATTCGCCCCTTTTTCTTTAAGTTGTTTTGCCACTTCCTTCCCAATCCGCGCCGCCCCAGTAATGATGATGGTTTTTCCTTTTAAGTCCATGAAAGTTAAATTACAAATTCAAAATTACAAGCTCCAAATAAATTACAATCTTCGAAATTTAAAATTCAAAAAGTGTTTTGGATTTAAAAAGTTTGGATTTTGGTATTATTTGGGATTTGTAATTTTGTATTTTGGATTTATAAATTATATATTACATCTTTGCGCTCAACGACTATTTGCCACCCATGCTTTTTGGCGTGCTCATACAGCTTACCATTAGGGTTAAAACAAATCGGGTTTTCCACAAACGTCAAAAACTTAATATCACTTTCCGAATCCCCCACACCATAGGAATCCGCCAAACTCAACCCTTTCCCGCCTTCGGACGGGACCCCGCCAACGGCGGTGGCCTTTTCAATAAAACGCTTTAAAATTTTTGCCTTGTCGGAAATTTCTTCTTTATATAATGTTTCACCGGTAAATTTCCCGTTCTTGCCCACTTCATACACCCGGCCATACACCTTATCAAACCCCCACTGCGCACAAAACTCATCCAGTAATTCTTTGGGCGAATGAGAAATGGCTAAAATAAAATAGCCTTTCTTTTTTAAATCGGCAATCAAGCCCCGCGTGTAAACATAGGTCCGGTTTTTATGGAAAGCAATGACCTGTTTTACCGCTCTCATAAAATCATCGTGGGCCAATATTTTCAAATTCCCCTCAAAAGCCTTAACCACATCCATAATATAGGTTTCATAACTGCCTTTTCTATCCAACCAATCCTGGTAACTTTTTTCATAGGTGAACCTTACTTTCTGCGGAAATATTTTATTTTCAATTAAAACCCGTACCACTTCTATTAATAAACTGGATCGGAAAATCGTGCCATCAACATCAAAAATCGCGACTTTTTGTTTCATACCCGTATTCTACCACACATTTTTTCCAAGAAAAAAGGCGGCCACGGTAATTCGGGCCGCCTTGGTTGATCCGCAACAGATCAAACTTCGACTAACTGGCCAGTTTCGTGCCTGGCGGGAGTTGTTTTTTCCCAAGTGCCCAATTCAGGATGCCAGGTGCATTCACACGGCCCATCATGGTTTTTGGGAAGATTGCAGGGGGCGTAGAATTCCCCTTGCTGCGGACTATTGGCTCCGCACAACACGATTCCACATTTGCAAGCGGGCTTGATTTCGAAACCAACCTGATGCCACGTGTGACGGCCATCACTACCTTCAATGGGGCAGACAACAGCCTCGGTACTGGTACTTCGCATTCCCAACTCCTTTATGAAAACTAGCCAGTGAAATCTACAACTAAAAATAATATTACCAGTTAAACTGCCTGCTGTCAAATGCACAAAAAATCACCGTGTTAAGGTGATTTTTTGTAGCCTTGATAATGTTAGTAATAATCAAGTTTCATCCCCAATTTTTCTGCCATTTTTTCCAACCACTTTTCATGCCTATTTACCTTAAGGGTCAACATTGCCATTTCCTGGAAATATGTATCCGCTTTTTCGGCATAAGCATCAACCGAAGTTTGCAGGTCATTAAAACTTGACTTTAATTCTTCAAACATCGGTTTTGTAACAATTTCCTCTCTTGTTGCAAATACCTCTATTAATTTTTGTATATCTTTATCATCTAACATATTTTCATTATATGCTTCTAAAAAATGACTGTCAAATGTTTTGAAATATGTTTTGAAATATCTTTGTGGCCCCTCTATAAAAATCGCCACTTTTTTTTCATAAAACCATTCTACCACAAAAGTTCTACAAGAAAAAAGAGCCCCCAATGAAGCTCTTTGGCAGTTTTTTGTTTTTTGTTTTGACCCTCCGTCGTCGGCAAGGGCCCGTCTACATTTGCCCAAGAAAATTGATAAGGCCGTGTTGTAGCCAACCCCCGTCTTCGTCGGCAAGGGCCCGTCTACGCCGCTAAAAATACTTTCTTGTCGCCGTTATTTGTAACCAACCCCCTCCGTCGTCGGCAAGGGCCCGTCTACGAAGTTTAAGAAAGGGCCCATTCGTGGACCAGTAACCAACCCCCTCCGTCGTCGGCAAGGGCCCGTCTACTTATCATCGCTTTTTTTGTCATGTCTATTGCCGTAACCAACCCCCTCCGTCGTCGGCAAGGGCCCGTCTACAAGACCAGAGAGGCTCTAAAAGTTCTGTTTTTCGTAACCAACCCCCTCCGTCGTCGGCAAGGGCCCGTCTACTTGGAAAAAATTTCATTCCCAGAACCGGTTATCGTAACCAACCCCCTCCGTCGTCGGCAAGGGCCCGTCTACAAGATGGGACATTTGTGGCTAGTTGCCCTTCAGTAACCAACCCCCTCCGTCGTCGGCAAGGGCCCGTCTACAAGAAAAAATGAGCTGGGGGTGTTTTTTTCCTCAACCTTGCAGGAAAGCAAGGAGATTTTACAAGGCCTCATCCCGGTCCGCTCAAGACCAGGCGGCGCTGCTACAGCGCATACATCCTGTCAATTGATTGAAGGTAATCATCCTGACTACCACTAGTTGGTGAGAAAAATACTTCCTGAACTGCCAAGAACAGGGGTACTTTTCTCATATTCCTATGATGTGCTATTTTGAGCTTAGCATGGCATCGCCTTATTTGTCAAGTTTTTTTGTCATGAAAACATACTCCCTTAGTACATCTTGTATCATGACGAATAGGTAAATAAATTGGAGAAAAAACTTCTTTATGGTTTACCGCTTTGATAAATTTTAAGATTTGTAATTCCATATAATAGCGGTAGGTTTGGCATTGCTTGAACGATTTAATAAAATACCTATGATTAAGGCGGTGATTAATTCTGTATAAAAAAATAGCAATATCTTTTTGGCGCAGCTCTTCCAATGGCTGTTTTTTCATGCGCAAAAATCTTAAGACTTCCACTTCCACAATATCCGCCCGGAACATTTCTACCAAATCATACGCCAGTGGAGCGCTGGTTGTTTTGCGAGCAACATGCAAAATTCCTAGCGCTGACGAAATATCATACTTTTCAAGGATTTTCCTGATAGCATTAGTAATTTGATGGTAGCCCAAATCTAGTAATCGATTAACCAGATCATCTGACCCTGGGTATCTTGAACGAAAGCTGCACCATCTTGGCAACAGCAAAGAAAACTTTTTCCAAAATATTTGGGCGGTGCGGCCTTCGGCTAACATAATTTCTTGGTTATTATGATAATCTGCCAAACGTATTTTGGGTAACAGAGTGCCATACCTTTGCATGAGTAATTCACGCCGCTGGTTTTTTACATTCATAATCTTTTCAGCCGAAGCAAAAGCATGTGCGGTTTTTTGGTAATTGGAAATATGAGTTAACCAAATGGCATTCATAGTTATAGTGTAACAAAAATGCCGTCCGCGATACAGGTGTACCGGGACGGCCTGAGTTATTTTTTTTGCGCCAGATATTGATTTCTCAACAACTGGGCAACGATCACTTTTTTGGGGCCGCTGTCCCAAAAACGAAATCGTTCGGGCAACGGTGGCGCTTCCATTTCTGTGACCGACCCGCCAAACTCCTTCACTTTCTGCTTGAGCTTTAACACGAGCGAATTAACACCGGTGCTAGAGATGATGCGGTTGGGACCGGTATCACCTCCGCGGTCAGGAGCAGAAGCATCAGCCAAACCTTTTGGATGGTTGATTGAAGGTTTGCTCACCACAAAGTGAACACCACAGCCAATCAGGTGATCGGCAATGGTTTCGTACTCGCCTTGTTTTTGCTGGCGAGCCATGTATCTGTAGCAGGCCTGCCGGCCGCCAGAATGCTTTTTCTGGACGCCAAACATTTTTCGCCGCCACTTTTTACTCCCTTTCTTCCGCCAAGGAACGTTTGCCCGACCCTCAATGTCGCCAATAATCGGGAACCAGTGCTTGTGAGGCAATGGCAGATTCAAAGGAAAGTTTCTCTCCGAATCATGTAATGCCACCCCAAGGTAGTTTGACCCGATAACCAACGCCACCGTATTGTATTCAGTCGCGGGCTTTTTCTCTGGCAAAGGCAATTCGAAATTAATTGAAATGCGCCACACGCCGGGCTTTTGCAAGTCCGACTCTTTTTTGTCAGGGTTGCGAGCTGAACGGCGGCTCAAAGTAAAACTTTTCACCTTCGCATCAGAACGCAAAAGCATGTGCAGGGGTTTGTTTTTGGAATTATCAAGCCCAGGCAGCTCAAACACCGGGCTGGACTTGCGATCTCCAAGACTGATGCGCACGTTTTTACGATCTTTGGTGACAGCGCACCCAGGTTCGCACCGAAGCATATAAAACTTGCCAACCTCTTGCTGACCGGGCGGCTTGGACTTGTAATCGCCCGTCGCCAAATGCTTACGCCATGAATCCACTGCCCCGTGGCAGTTTTTAATGGCGCCACGGCGAAGTCCAGCAGAGATATTAACGTACGGTGCGGTGCAACCAATTGCCTCTAGATTTTCTTGGGCGTAGTGGTAGTTGTGATCAAAGGCCGTGACTTTGTTTTCCGAATATAGCTTTGCTATTTCGTCAACGTAGTCACGATGCTCTTTGATAACCTCTTGGTCATATCCCCTTTCCAGCCACTCTTCGTCGTCAATCTCGTTGTTTTCCCTGTCCCACAAATCTTCCATCTGCGCCTCCTTAGCCTTTTGCTTGAGCGCTCTGCCACGTAGTTTCACCTCCTGCTTTAACTCCTTGATGGTTTCGTCACCCTTGAGAACTTGCAGAAGAACTTCATTAAAAAGTGGCACCAGGCTATCGCTGATGTGCGTCGCCAGGCGGATATTTTCCGCGCCGAACTCCTCATCTGTCAGATCGAAGCAATACGTCTGCATCCACTTTTCTTCTTTGGTGTTTTTCACGGAAAAACTCCTTGTGAAATGTTGATAGTGTAAGGTACTGTAAACGTCTCCTATTATGTATTATTTACACAACTATGTCAAGGTCTGCTCGCACCCTCTCCAATATCGCCGCCATGGCCAAGGTGTCGCGCTTGCAGTATTCAACCATGTCATGTTTGAGCCGTTCGCGCTCGCTGGGCGGAGTTTGCGGGTTAGTCATAATAGGCCAACTGGCGGAAGCTGTCCCCCCTTCTTGAATAGCCAAATCTTTGTACGAAAGCTCCGGGCACAGCACCGGCAAAATAACTTTTAACGAAGCTAGTTTTTTAAATTCGCTTTTGGTGTACAGCTGATTTTTAAATTTAAAAATGACCATCAAGTCAAACATCCGTTCATTGATGGAATTCAACAGTTGGGCAAATTCCGGATTTCCCAGAGCCATTTCTTTATTGCGCCCCGTTTCAAACGGCGCGAACCAAACAATCACGCTGCCTTTGGAGCCCATGTCTTTTTGCAAATGTTCCAACAAACCGGGAATGGGGTTTTCAAAGGTCTGGGCTAAAAAATCAGCATGGCGCAGCTGGGCACCCGGCGCGTCTTGGATATGCAGTGAATATTGAAACGGAATTTGCTGATAAGGCGTGGTGCCGTCAAACGGCGGAATAGCACAGTTGTAAGTTTCATAATCAAAAAAGTAAAGCGGGTATTGCAGTTTTGCCAATTCGCGTTTTATGCCTTCGGTATTTATATTGGTAAATTCCACCGGCGGTTCAAACCCGATTTTTCCCAACAGCGTGGCGGGCACTTTTTTGTGGTCTAAAATTTCACGCTCCAACAAGTGCAACAGGTGCGGCATTTGAATGTTTTCGGCTAACGGAAAAATATCTTCGGATATTTTAGAATAATGTTCTATATAATCGCAGTATTTGGGGTTGGCGCAAGAATTAATCAAAGTAACACTGGGCTCTTCTTTTAGATTAATGATTTTTAGCGCGCGCTGAATTTCATCTTGTATCTGGGGCAGTTTTTCGTTAACATCTTCCGTAATATCTTCAATGTCAAACAGCTGGCTGGGGTTAATTTCGCCGTGGCGCACATAGTTGCCGTTAATATGCACCAACTTTAATCGGCCGATTTGTATGCCCGCGCCTTCAAAACAGATTTTTTGGAATCCCAAGTCATACAGATATTCCTTTTTTACCTTGGTGGCCATTTTTACTTCATTGATGTCAAAGGTGCCGGGCGTTTGGCCGGCAACCAAAATATCGGCCCGGGCTGCCAATTCGCCTGCCACGGCAGTGGGCTGAAACAGCGCCTTGGGATTTTGGGCCAGGGCTTTTTGGGTCTGTTCAAAACCAATTTCGTTATAGCCTTTGATTTCTATTGCTTTGGGAAATAACTTTTTGGCAAATTCGTCCACCTCGCGCCCCGCCGCCAAAATCCGCTCTTTTTCGGCGTCATCTTCCGGCAACAATTCCGGCCGGTTTTTGGAAAGCCACAAATACATGGGGCATTCCAGGTAATTCATAAAATCGGTTTTAGTTAGCATATGGCGCGACCCGCGGAACTCCGCGGAAATTTACGCAGAATGACGCAGAAAACAATAATACGATGTAATTGTGTATTTTTTCGGAAAAAAAAGCAAACTTATTGGAAACAAAAACGCAGAATCATTTCCGCGTTTTTGGGCGTAAGATTCCGCGTTTTTTCCGCGCTTTCTATATCACACTCTTAACGCTTATCACTCCCCCGTTAATTTCAATTTTTGAATTAAGGTCTAATTTGAAATTAGCCTTCACTTCTCCGTTAATATCCATGCCGGCGGTGGTGTTTGAATTCACCATTCCATTGGTAATAGTGGCCATGTTGTCGGCGTCAACATTAACCGTGGCGCTTTGGCGTCCTTCAAATTCTACTACCGGGGCGAAAATAAATTCACCCTTGTCGGTTTTGTAAATTGACTGGTCAGCCAGCACATCAAGCGTAGCGGTTGAACTTGCTCCGTTAACCACCTTTACCGCGCCTGCCATTTTGAAATCAGCGGAAGGCAGCGTAGCCTGCTTGGCGGTTTTGCCGGTTTCAGTTATGGCTACGGCTGTTATATGAAACCATACCTGGTCATAGGTATCGGCTTTAACGTTGGTTTTGGCCATGACCGCGGTTTTACCGGCGGCTTTTAAGGCTAACAAACTGAAGGTCTGGGGAGTGGTTGAAACGGTAACCCAACCCTGGGTCTGACTATGCACATATACTTTATCCACAGTCATATTGACCGTGCTCACATTGCCCATGTTCACCGCGGCATCGGTGAAATTAACGTATAACGTTCCTTCGGCGTTGTTAGTATTTTGCGTGCCCGTTTGGTTGGTGTTGTTGCTTATCTGGCCAGTATTGGCGCCAGACATCATCCACCACCAACCGCCAATTAATGCTGCTACCACTACCACGATTATTCCTATAATGAGTCCTTTATTATTCATAAAAGTTAATGCAAAATGCAAATATCAAAATGTAAAATGACAGTGTAAAATGTAAAATTACTTGCACTCACTCCATTTTTAATTTTGAATTGTCATTTTGATTTTTGATTTTTTAATTTTGAATTAGAGTACGGGCCTTCGACCTTTAGGGCCCTACCATTATCGGTGCTTGGGGGTTATGTGCCGGTGCATCAACGAAGAATGCGAATGCATCCTGACCGCGCGCTTTTTATCATGGTCTGTAAAAAAATCTGCTATCAGGTACAGCAAAAATAAGCCGCCTGCCAGCGCGGCTGCCACGGAAAATGCCAACATGACTTCATTGAGCGAAAGCCAGGGGAATCCGTAACCTCCTTCTGCTTGGGGCATCAGTGTGGCTGGATAGGCCTGGTCGTAAACATTAAGGTCGGTACTGTGGGTTTCCATACTTACCAGTTGGCTGGCAGCCGGCATGGCAGCATCAACCGGACTTACCCCCGCAAAAAACATTGCCGAAAAAAACAATATCCCCAGCGTTAAAAAAGATACAGTGTTTGTTTTCATACCTATAAGACGCCTGGCATTTTTGTTCCTTACAACAAAAAACCGCCCCATTCGTATGGGGACGGCTTTTAAAAAATATGCCTTGAATTACGAAATGCTTTCATGGGATTTTTCCCAAATTTCCCAAACGAAAATGCGATAGAATTCCAAAACGTAGCAAGCTACGTTTTGGAATTATTGCGCATTTTCCGTTGAAATTTGGGGGAAAGACCTGAAACTCGTTTTTTCATAAGGCATTTCGTAATTCAAGATATTATATGGATGAGTGCGGCGGGGGGCTATTGTGAAACCCGCTAATCACTTTCACCAATGAAACCAAAGCATATCCCACCAAGGCGTAAAACACCATGGCAATTAACACCGATGGTTCCAGCACCATATTGCCCACCATGGAGGTGCCGAACATTCCGTCAAACGGGCCAATCAACACCAGGCTGATTGAGTATAAAAATGCCACAATTTCATTGGCCGGGTTGGCCGCCAAAAGCTTTAGCGCGAACCGTAAAAACAAGGTTATTTCTATGATCCACAGTACATAATAAATAATATCATACGTGAAGCGCTGCACTTTCAAGGGCACATTATCCATGGTTTTACTGCTTATTAATAATATTTAACTTATTGTCAATATCTATCTTAACATCAATATCATTTTTTTGTCCACCGCCTTCCATTTGCTGCCTAATAGGTGCAAGCAAAGATCCTTGCAAATTAAAATGTAATTCCAGTTTTGATTCATTGGAAATATAAATTTTCACTTCCTGGGCTTGGCGCAAGGCATTCTGAAAAAAGATAAATGCTTTGGCATATTCACCGATCACCATTTCCTTTTGGCCTTCCACAATATGCTGGCGCGCCACATCCAAATCAGCTTGGGCCTTGGCAAAAACCTGGGCGCTCAGGTTTTCTTGCTTGCTGGCCACCAAACTGGCCGAAACGTTAATTGCCTGCTGGGCCGCCTTTAATTTTCCTTCCGAAGCCTTTGCAAAACCATTTGACTTTTCAACTACCAGCGTTAACTCACCGCTTTGGCGAGATGCGGCACTTTGGGCGGCCTTACCGGTAACGTCATCCAAAATATTCTTCAAACCTTCTGACGAATTGTTATCCTTGCCCGACAATTCTCCCAACACCTTAGCATGGGCATTGAGCGATGCTTCAAGTCGAGAATTAATTTCCACGGAAATTTTTGACTTGTCTTGGCCATTCAAACTGGAAACCCTTTTTTTCACATCTTCCACGTGGTTATTAAGCAGGGCTTGCACCTTGGCGCTGTTTTTGCCGTCTAATTTATTTTGATAAGCTATGGTTTCCAATTCTTCAAGCCGCAGCTGGGCCAGGTTAATTTGAAACTCCGCCTTGGCTTTTGGAGAAAACAACGTGAAGGCCAGCACTTTTTCACTCACTCCGGTTTTTACCGAATACAAAAACTCTCCCGGCTGTGAATTTTGGGCGGCAAAAGCAACTGAACCACCACCTACCACCAACACCATGGCTACCAAAGAAACATACCGCACGGTCGGCGCGTTAGCCATAGACATGAAAACCGCGGGCCAATGGAAAAACTCCCGTTTTTCTTTGATGGGGTTTTGCTTAATAAAATGAAGGAGATTGGATTTTATCACCTCTTTTTCTGAAGGCAACAAAGACTCCTTTTTTGAGGAATGTATTATGTTTCGTAATTTTTGCTCTGTATTATCTATCATAAATTAATTTTCTTGGTGTTTTATGATTTCCTTCACCTTTTCCAATCCCCGGCTCAAACGCACGTAAATGTTGTTTTCGGTTTCGTTGAGCACAAGAGCGATTTCTTTGGTGGAAAGATCGTCTAGGTATTTGAGTAAGATGACGTCTTTATACTTGTCGTCCAAGGATTTGATGATGGCGATCAGCTCTTGGCCGGTGAAGTGGTCCTGGGTCTTTTGACGGGGGTCGGTGTTGGGGGCGAAGCCTTTTTCCATGATCTGGT